>Ga0307515_10001766_pt1 | contig 48194 bp, 30 predicted proteins | sample 17_EM_MG_FD_194513 | JGI IMG/M metagenome (GOLD analysis project Ga0307515, IMG submission 194513) | Populus trichocarpa ectomycorrhiza microbial communities from riparian zone in the Pacific Northwest, United States - 17_EM | ecosystem: Host-associated > Plants > Roots > Unclassified | place... | reverse complement strand
CCCCCCCCCCCCCCCCCCCCCCCCCCCCCCCCCCCCCCCCCCCCCCCCCCCCCCCCCCCCCCCCCCCGCCCAGCCCTCATGCACGTTCACAATAAAAAATCAAAGGTTGTTTGAAAAGAAAAACAACTAAATGATTATATATATATAGACACACACTAGATAGGTGTTGTGTACCGCAACTTGGGTAATTTTTTTTAAATAAAAAATATTAAAAATATCTAAGATTAAAAAATATTGAGTTTATTAACAAAGAAAAATCTAAAAGTTTCGGATCCGATTATAACTAAATGGTATTATATATATAGACACACTAGTTAGGTGTTGTGTCCCGTAACTTGGGGCCACTTTTTTTTTAATAAAAAATATTAAAAATATCTAAGATGTAAAAGTGTTGAGTTTATCAACAAAGAAAAATATAAAAGTTTTGGATCTGATTATAACTAAATGGTATTAATACACACACATACACACTAGTTAGGTGTTGTGTCCCGCAACTTGGGGTAACTTTTTTTTTAATAAAAAATATTAAAAATATATAAGATTTAAAAATGTTGAGTTTATCAACAAAGAAAAATCTAAAAGTTTTGCATCTGATTATAATATCAGACTCAACAATAATATTTATAATATTAATAATAATATATAATTTTTCTGACTAAGTTCATATATTTTTTAATCTATTCAAAAATAAATTTATGGTTTTTCTTTGATAATAATTTTTTTTAATTTAATAATAATAATAATAATTTTTAAGTTTACTCTTCAAATCAAATTTATGGTTAATATTAAATATTTTTTAAATTTTATTAATTATTTTATTAATAATATTTATAATACAAATAATAACATTTTTAATAGTAATTATAATAAAAATAATAATATTTATAATATAAATAGTTGGGTCTGGAAACCGAACTCATTAGCCTTGGGTCTGGACGCCTGCCCAAGTGTTCTTGGGCCAGGCGGGGCTGCAAAACCTAAGGGATTTGGGTCTAATACAAATAATAATATTAGATATCTAGTAAAGGATTGACAAAAAAATAAAATTTAAATAAAATTAATATATTGACGATAAGTACTTCATTTAATGAGTTAGTGTGTATATTATTGTGTATGCTTCAAATAGTCCTTATTTAAATTGTGTATTATTAATAAGTGTAAATTTTCTAGTTTTTACCAAATGTTCACATGTTATATAAATATATTGTTAGGTACCTCGCACTCTCGAGCTAGAAAGTAGATGTATAGATGAAAATCCTTATTTAAGTTAATTTTTGTATTGGAAGTATTGATATTATGTTTTATATCGCTTGAATGTTAAGAAATTTTAAAATATTTAAATTATCTTTTTGTCAGGTATGTAATTAAGAACAACGTCCTTACTTTAAATAGTAATATAGTTTTGTTGTATTTATATTTGAATGTGTTTGTGTCCTAAGAAATTAATGTTATAGTGAATAAATTAGTTTTAAATATTGTATATGAAATCATACAATGCTAACTCTATATATTTTATTCGGTCTCTAAGTTTTTGATTACCAACACACATTCGGTTTTCATTACTTAACTAGCGATAATCTGTAATTATAATACCTTCAGATATATTTACTCTGTAAACCCATGGTAGCACGCAAACATGCCTTCTAGTTACATTGAAAACATGTATTAGAATCTAAATAGTTTAAAAGTATTATAGTCTTTTAAAAATATTATAATGAATCAAAAGTTTATATAGAGTTCGTATTTACGGATTGGGGGATGAGATTTATAATGCGTACAGCGAAGAAAAAGCAAAGAAACAGAGAAATTCATTTAGGATGTAAAAATGGCTGGGCAGTGGCTCATCAAGAACACAAAAAGAGAGTAACGGTTGACAAAGCTAGGTCCACTACCAGTTAAGTGGTTCTCTGTAGAGGCCTGTAAGCTGAGGACACTGGGTCTTATGATCATGGAATTAGTTTGCTTTAGCTATTTGGGCCTATACACTGCAGTCTTGAAAAATCAATGTTTTGATGAACATCTCGCAATTTCTTTTGAAAATAGTTTAGTAGATGTTATTTTTTAAAATATTTTTTTATTTATAAATATATTAAATTAATATTTTTTATTTTTTAAAATTTATTTTTAATAAAGCATATCAAACTAATTTAAAAATATAAAAAATATTTTTAAAATATAAAAACAAATATGGTATTAATCTTTACCGCTGAAGTCAAAATGGCATTAACTATGTCAAACGATGCAGTCTCAAAATCTATAGGAAGGTAAACCAGGAGATCTAACTTAAGAAAAAAAAAAGGTTTCAAGGCCAGTAATGTACAATTCATAATCCAAATAGACGATGGTAATTGAAGATTATTGTTTGCAAATCTAAACAAAACACACACACACACAAACCAGGTGATGAGATTATGTGGGTTTTGGCTAACGTATAATTCTATTTTTCTAACAAAGAACGCAGTATTCATGTTCTTAGCTACCTGTAGGCAATTAACAACGTTGGGAAGAACCCTTCAGAAAGAATATTTACTGACAAGATCAAACCATCCTAGCCTGGACATGGTTAATTGTTATAGTTCTTAGATAATAGAAATTAAGTCCCAGTTAGAGATGGAGAGATTAAAAAAAAAGAAAAATTCCTTTTGCTTTGTTAATGATATTAGAGTGTCCTTGGCATGGAAAGTTTTCCACACAGCTAGTAATGCCCCCACTTCTCCTCTGCCCCATTCACCCTCCTCTCCTTGCATTTTTAGACCATGAGAATTGAGACAAAAGGAAAGACGATATTAGAGATGGATGGACATTATCGGTCCGAGTACAAACAAGGGGCATCTAATAGCCAGAGTGACTTCGATTCTGCCTAAATTTTAGAATCTAGCTCAAGAGTTGGCTAGGTTACAGCTATTATAGTCTACAAATGTGCTTAGACTCTTAACCCAAGAAGTATAAATGGGTTATGATGGTCCACACCAATCTTATATTTTATGAACTTCAACATCCATCCATGGTTCTTCGGTAGTTCCACCCAAGATTTCGATTTCATCCACTTTGCTGTTCCTGCTCATTCATGAAAAAAAATTAAAATCACTAGGTCATCTTTTGGGACTTCAAAAGCAGAAAGTGAAAGTTCAACGTCTAGAATAAAAAAGATAGTACTAATGTGTTCCCTTGTATATAATTCTTGATCCATCTCTTATACTATTCTTAAATTGAAAGTTGAAATTGTACCATGTCAATGTCTTGATTATCTGCTCCTCTACAAAGAAAAGTCAGTTCTGCTAGATGTCATGGGCACCCACTAGTCCCAATACGAATGGAATAAGGTATCACTCTCTCTCTCTCTCAAAAGAAAAAAAAAACACTAGAATTATGAGGTTATATTTTGGTTATATATCACAACTTTGAGGTTTAAAAAGCTTCAAAAAGCAAGACATAATCATTCCTACCAAAATGGGTTTAATATTTTACACTATACATGTAGGTTTGATGTTGCAATCTCCAAGACCTAATCAACGGGATAGAAGGAATAAGGTTTAGTGGGAGAATATGATGTGCACCATCTTCAAAACCCTAGAAATAAAGGGTTTCCATCGGTTCCCTAGCTACTTTTCTTTTTCTTTAGTTTTATACTTTCTATTGCTTCAACTTTAGTGGCTTTTTAACTCGGCCATGAAATGAATGATGCCTCTCAAATATCATATCATATCAACCCTAGCTTTGGTTCTACTCCACTACCTTATATCCCTACTAAATATCCATTTCCCTAGAGTAAAACCAATGGCAAGAACCATCAAAGTTAACAAAAATTAGAATATGCAAGAAGTCATGATCCTTAGATGTATTTGGTTCGCTGGCTGGCTTTCTGACAACTTGTCATTAATTTGACTATGGGGGTCCTTATCTTAGAGGGAAACGTATGTTGAGAGAACAAAGGAAGCAACATCATTTTTAAGGTGCTGGACCATTAGGTGCTTGTGCCCTAGACCCTCATTAATTTATACAGCATGCATCACAAAGTTAGGGTTCATATCTTGGGCCCATTGCCCTTAATTGAATCCATAAGTTATGCTTGGCTTTCTCCATCGTCCATCCCCTTCAAACCCCACGCGGGTGCAGGGGACATGGATAAATCTTGAAGTAGACTACTTCAATGGCACTCTTTCATATATATATATATATATATATATAACAGTGGACCCTAACCCTAATCAAAGATTAAGGACAAAGACATGGGCCTAGATACTGGGATCCTATTTTTGTGTCCCCTGGGGCCCATTATGAAAGATTTGACAAATAAAATTGGTGGGGCTGTATTGTGCTATGTCAATTTTCAGAGTACAAATTTTGATGCTAGGAGTTGGCATACCAAAGTTAGATGAGCTAATAGCTTGTCATGCTAGCCTGTTAAGCTGTTGCCCTCTTGATTTGGCCATGTTTTGTCAAAGAAAAAAGTTAATACTATTCCACAGCTAGCCTCCTTTGAAGTCGAACAAAACACCAATTATATCTCCAACTTTTCATTTTCGCATTCACACAAATCGACTTATTTAAGTTAATTAGAATTTTCTTACTATCAATTAATGCCTAAGTGCCCTTGTTTGTGGTGTAGAATGCATAATTGGTAATGTCAAAGATAATCAATATCAATGTACATTGCACGTTACATCAACTAATTAATATGTAAATGTTTATCAAGAGAGGCAAGACTCTGCTTTTAAAGGGTTCCTTTTGAAATAGAGCATGATGCGTGGTGTATGGGCATTGAATCTAAAATCTTACCCTCTTGTTGTCATAATTGAATTTTAAAGGAAGGTTTAGGAGGGAGGGAGGGGAAGGATCCGCACACTTGGCATAAGAATGTGATTCTATGATGTTGACATTTTAATTTGCTTTTTTTTTTCTATCTCTTGGTCAATCATGACATTAAAGAAATTAAGGCAAAGCAAGCAAATAGGGTTTAGTTTATTTACAGTATTAAAACTTCTCTCAATTCGAAGGAGACATGAGGTGGTTGGCTTCCTAATTCTTTGATTGGCTATATATATATATATATAATAGACATTGAAGTGATTTGAGATAATAAAAGGCATTAGTTAAAAATTGAAGATTAATTAGTCTGGTCGTTTCGCAAATCAAAACACTCCTGGAGATAACACCTCATGATTTCATTGAAAATGTAATAATCCAATTTTGGATTCTATAAAATTTTATTGTATGTTATTTTATTTTTATTCTTCTTAGAAAAATAAAAAAAAAATTTAAAAAAATTAAAATTTAAAAATATATTTTTCTTGGGTCAACCGCATTTTTCCATAAAAAACGAGTTCATTAGGTCAATACGGATCAAACCATATCGATTAAGGTAAAAAATGAGTTTCATGCCATTTTGGATCAAAATCAATATTTTTGGTCAAAATCGTGTTCACCAGGTTAATACGAGTCAAACCATATCAACCGGGATACAAAATGAGTTTCAGGCTATTTCAGATCAAAACTATCATTTTCAGTAAAAACCGATCCCACCGGGCAATAGAGGTCAAACCATGTCAACCGGGATAAAAAATGAGTTTCAAGCCATTTTGGATAAAAAACTATTATTTTTGTCAAAACCAGGTTTATCGGGTTGATACAGGTGAAAAAATATTTTTAGGTGTTTGAAGTTAATTTTTTGATAATCAAAATTGATTTTTAGCGGTTGAAACGAGCTTGATTTGAGTTTTTAATTTTACTTGAATTATTATTATATGTAATAAAACAAAAATTAACTGCATAAAATTTATTTATTTTAACGAAGTAGTTAGTGCAAGTTTTTTTTTTTTTTCAAGATGGCTCCGTATCTTTTGCTATGTTTTCTGTATATAAATGTCGTATCTCAAACTGCTATAAAAACCATTTAAAAGTTTGAAAAAAAAGAAGAAGAAGAAAGGAAGGTAGCCAGTTTAATAACTGATTTTTTTAAAAAAATTTCTTGAGAAATTAATTTAAAAAAAAAATTCAAAAAATACTAAAAATATCTTAATTGTTAGATCTAATAGTATTAGTTTTGAACTCTTAATTAGATCTAATATAATACGGCTTACCATACTAAATTAAAATCCAAATCCATCTCAACCCTTAACAAAATCTATTTTTTGATCCTATATTGCCACGTCACCAGATATACGAAGCATCCCGTGTATCTTACCACGCCAAAGCTAATATTTGTCATTCAAGATTGTGTGATCAATTTTCAGATAAAGTGAACCATAGCCGAATGATTAATTCAGAAGTGATCGAGCGGTCCACAAGATCCAGGTGCACCGGCTTACCATGCTAGAGTCCTCACCGTAGCAAACCTTAGAAACTCTCTCTCCTCTCGTCTGCAATTCTTTCTCTCCTCCGATCTCACAACTCCAGCCACATCAAGTTGTTGGACACCACAGAAAGACTCATATCCTCCTCGAGAGCAAACCCCAAGTGGTTTTTATCGACTTCTCCGCCTCATATTACCGAGAAAAGGTCGCGATGTCTTCGGCCACTCGAAATTTCAAACCGTCGATTCTCTCTCATTAGACATCAATGGCAGCCGCCACCACCATTATCGGAATCCTCTAACCGAGATATACCATAATCTACCCTTTCAGCCTGCAATCTTGTAGAAAAATCCCACCCTCCAACAGTGGCCACACACGAGCTACACGCGTCACCAAGGGTATTTTCATCATTTCCAGGGAAGTTCAAGGCTATTTCGATCCTTTTCCTGTGCAGTGACACTCTGATAATTTTAGCGAATTTTATTTGTTTTTTATACATGGTTCTGTATTTTGTTTTGCATTTTGTAAAATATCTGAAATAAATATAATGAAAAATGACGATGTGAGTCTAACACCCAGTTTATCTCATCATCGTGCGTGAGTCCAAATCTCAATTCTAAAATATGAGTTATGCATATTTTTAGCAATTCCAACATAATCTTTTTTTTTTCAAGAATAAACTTTATTCGTCGACATATCTTCTTTTTTTTCAAAAAAAAAAGATTGATATCAAAAGTTTTAAAACAAATATGGATTATGTCCATTTTTTTTTTTTTTTTTGCAACTTGGACATGACTTTCATTTTTAAGGTTAAACATCAATATTTCAACAAGTCTTCTAATTTTAGGAATTGATGTCATTTTTTGATGTTTTTTTTTTATTTTTAGAGATCGAAATTAACCCTCTAAATTAAATATAACTTTTCACTTGAAAGGATGATTTAAAAATGATGTCTACCTTCCCTTAATTATAACTTATAACCCAGTATCTGAATCTTTAAAACTAATATTTAATTTGAGATTTTTAGTTTTCTCAAATTATTTGATGACGATTCTAATAAAAAATTTATTTTTTCGATTAATCTTGTATATATTTATAAAAAAATTTAGAGCCACCGTCATGAACGATGGCATGTAAACAATGACAAAGGATATACAATGAAAGAAGATGGGATTATTCCCTTTTCTATTGAAGGAGGTTTGTCAATCAGAAAAACAAAAAATAAAATTGAATTCGTAACCTTTCATAGGGTCGGCAACGGGTGCATGTAGTAGCTGCCAATAGTGACGATTATATTGTCGATTACTAGCCAGCCAACCCGTGTGAGTTTGGCCAATTGACATACATCTCTCTCTTCCTCTTCTTCTTCTTGTTTTTTTTTTTTAATGACAATTAATAGATATGGCCTCGTGCATGTCCCACTACTTGCTATGCTTCTAGTCCATGAAAATAGATGTCATTACCAAGAATTCTCACACACCAATAAAGGATGTAGATCCTTTTCCGTATATCATTAATTTTTTTTCATGTGGTCCAACCACAAAAAAAGAGAGAGATAAATAATGGATACAATATATTTCCATCCTTAGAATATATACACCTAGTAATTCTCCCTTTCTTCTCACGATTCACATCTAAATCCGAGGCCATCCAATTACAAGTTGATGGTACGGGGCATGGTCACAAATGGGGTGCGTGGAGCTTGCTAGGAAAATGAAGAACCTTGCAAAATACATTGAGATTGCCTTTCGGTGTGGTGTAAAAATGGACCCAATATACGACTTTTGATTGATTTCTTCATGTCCTTGTTTTATATTTGGTATAAAATCACAAATTAATGGGATATGCTAAGGTGGTTGTCCAGATAGTAAAGATGTCTATTATTAGCGATGATGATATCGATGAGTAGTTGTGACAAAGCTTGCCCTACGCTAAGTTGTTCATATTTGTCCTCTTGCCCCCACTTTCCCTTGATCCCCTCTTTTCCAAATAGTGTGTGTAACATGATGTACCATCATTTCCACATCACTTGATCTTGAAATCCCAGGCATTTCTGAAACTAGAGTTTTACAAGTGGAAATAATCCCTAATATATCCCACAATTAAAAAAATAAAATTTAATCTCTATTGTTGGGTAAAAGAATTGACCATTTAAATAAATCTCAGTCAAACTTCGTTCAAGACTAATGCTGGCAATAACTCTTCTCTATGTAAAATTTCACCAATATTATTTAATTATTAATGGGGTAATTAAGTGAGAGGTTAACATCATCTCAGGTAGTTCTAGAAATAGAATAACCTTCCATTGTCTAATCCAAATCGGAATCAATCAACTCTTTGATAAATCAAGAAAAGAATAGCATGTTGATGAGAGGGATTGATTTTGTAAGGGTTTTTTTCTTTTTTTTAATAAATTGGACGATCATGCCTATTCAAATTATGAATTGGGTCAACATCTCTCTATTATTTTTTCTTGTAATTTCCACATTTCAAGGCCTATAAAATATATTGGCTTCATGTATCATACCCTAATATACGTGTGATACATGCGCATAGGTTCGGGGGTAGGCCACATCAAATGGGCTAAGGCGTCGATTAATTATTAAAGGAACAATTGTTTGAAAGAATAATTTGAAGTTCTAACTAGAACAAAGAAGAACCTCTCTCGATGATCTCTTAGGCTTAGACATGAATAAAATAAAGAAGTTCCCTTTTTCTCAAAGCAAGAAGTGTACTTGCCTTGAGGTACTATTCTCTCCTTTTTTTTTAAAAAAAAAATATGGGTTAATTATTTATTATAAGATATGCAAATGGGTCAATATCAAAATGTGATTGTGTGGAATCAATCATCCATTACATAATTAAAAACAAAACGTGCTTTTAAGATAAGAAAAGATACTATTCTCTCTCTTTGGCTAATATGATAAAGTTTGAAGAGAAATGAGCAAGCTAGAAATAGATTAATGGATGCATGTACTTGCAACCCTAAATGGATAGGATGCTCTTCAATATTAAAATCATATGCCGGTCATAGAGGGACAAAAGGTCTCAATTTGGTAGGTCCCATTAGCCCAAATCTCCATCATCAAATGTTGCTTTCATGTCCTCCTCACACCCCCATAAATCAATTTTGGCGAATTTTATACTCTTTTATCTCAACTTGGACTCAAAGGATGGAATGGAACTACTTTGATTGAAACAAACAAGGTGGGTGTGGTGTGGTGCGGTGCTACGATAAGATAAAAGCAAGAACAAACACAAGTGATGAAAATGATACATAGGATGGCTTCACTTTTGTTCCATAAACAATTTTGGTAGTTTTATGGTGATTAGGTCATCCATCATGGCATTGGAGGCGGATTTAAGTAACATGAAAGGTTTTTTCTTGAAAAAATATCGAGATAATATTTTTTAAAAAGTTATTTTGATGTATTTTAGATTAAAAATTATTTTAAAAAAAGTAATATTCACCTTGCTTCATGCTATTAATAAAGTTGACACCAACTATTAACAAATAAAGGACACCTTTGAATTTTTTTAAAAGACAATGACACCGGAAGTTTCTATTCAAATCTAATGATGTGATAACTCCCACCTTTCCCCCTATTTGCAATCCATTGTATTATAGAGATGGTGAGAGTTGATAACTAGCAATCTTTTGATTTTAAGTCTTGCCTTGCCAACAAGAAAGTTTTACGAGATGAATCTGCCTAGGAAAGTCGGATGGGAAATTTAGGAAGTGGGTCTAGGCCGCCTAGACGGCATCAACGAGGGTAGGTGGCATTGATCCACAAACACATTGACATAGTTGGATTTGTTTTGTTAATGAAGCAAAGCTGCCTCTATTAATTGGAACAATATTGCTAGCGTTTTATTGGGTTGTCCTCAAGGGGCGTAGCGTGATGGTAAAGGATTTGAAATTTATATAGCAGGTCTTGAGTTCGAGTCAGGGCGTGCATCTCTTATAAGAGCCTGAGACAGCCGGAGTTTTACTCACTCACCTGGGCTCACAAAGTGCGCTTTTCGGGGAGTGGGGTTTCATCGAATCCAAAAAAAAAGTTTTCTTGGGGTCAAATTTATGACATCACATTAGCAAATTGACTTTATAATAATTAATCACAAGACCTATGGTTTTAACAAGTGATTTAGTGTGATCAAGTTAACCTAATCTCAATTATTTCTTAACATGTGATGGCTTTTGGATACAACGAGGACCACCCCACCATCACAACCCACCCAAGAACTTTGTGTGGGTAGCTAAATTATTAATGATATGAATAGCATGGCACCGCTAACTCACCTTGAAAGCAATAATTTAGTTGGACAAAGGAAGGAGAGCAGCATCTTGTCAAGGTTGAAATAAGTAGAAAAAGAAAAGCAAGGCGCCATGGTTCATGTAGGTAGGAGTACTTGTCATGGGGAAACGACTCTTTTTGGTTGCCAAAAAAACTAGAAGGGCCAAATGTTTAATGTATATTTATCTGTACAGAAGCAAGCAAGAGTTTAAAGGGTCAAGAATGTGACAAGACTTGGACGAGGAAGCAGGCATTTTACACCATGATAGTGATTACACGTGTCAAATATACAATGACAAAGCAAGAATTATCACTTGGGCCCATAAGCTTTTGTCATTATTAAGAAACAATTAGAAAAAAAAAACTAAAATCAATTAGGTTATTTTCCCTGTTACCAAAACAATTAGGAGCAGCTTAGATTACTTCATTGTTAATTTTATAAATTTTTAAAATTAATTGAGATGTGTGTAAGTATTAATTTAAATACTTATAATTAAAAAATATTTAAAGTAATTACAGGGTGCGTGTCATATGTATTACCCAAAACCACGTATCTGTCGGCTTTGCACCCTCTTTGGCAGCATCTATCTCTCCATTGCATGCCAAGGAGATTTTAAGATTTGAGGAGGAACCAAAGGCAAAAACGACATGGCTGACTGATCTTTTTGCTTACTTTATTAAACAGGTGCCGACAGACAAGACCAAACAAGGCAACCACCACACAGGCACCCCACTAGCGTCCGTTTTGTGCAGGTTCTCGGCGTATTTCTAGGGTTCTCTAAGGTTCATGACCTGAACCACCACCACCACCACCTTCCCCTGCTCCAATATGGCCAAATGCTAGAAAGTGGGCTAAGCAATTTTACTGCTATTTTAAAATTCGCTATAGCTAGATTGTGAGCTCAATTGCTAGCTATCGAGGGCAGGCTAGCTCTTGCTTTCCTGTTGATAGCGTTGAGTTTTTCTAAATTGCTGCTTTTGTTATTTCAATTAATGAGTAGTGCTGTACTGCTGGTGGTCTTAAATTATGGAGAGGTATTGAGCTTTTGATATTCTATAATTGTTAATTAATAATAGAAGAAATAAATATAAGAAAAAAATATAAACTGGATCTGACGTGTCATGTCCACATTATGCATATATTTTTTTTAATTTTTAATAGAAGAAATAAACAATATAATTAAATATATATATATATATATATATATAGTCTTTCAATGTGCTTATACACGGTGAATTGGGAATAATTGAAGGTTGGATAATAATAATAATATATTTGTAATGCCCGGGTACAATTGGTGGGCCTGCTCAATTATGAAAGTGTTTAATATCTGACGTGTCATGTCCTCTTTGACACTTGGCGATGCTGAGGTTAAATGCCAACACCTGCCCCCCACACAAACTAGATCTTGTGTGAAGTGAAAATATACCTTTCCAGACTGTTTACATTTCCAAAATTGGATTAATAAATTAATTTCCACCTCTCCATCGATCAATTAGAGAGCTAAGAACAACATATTGCTTGAAATTGGTTTGTGTAAGAAAAAAATCAATTATATTCAAAGAATTCATTGCAATCGTGGTTAAGATACATAATGTTTTCCCTGCTATTAATTGTTTTAATTCATAGGAACCAAATTTTCTAGTATTTTTTTTTCTCAATTGTCATGGTGTCACACACACACCGAATAGCACAAATAAAAGTGGTTTCTATTTAGAAGTGTGGTTGTAGTTGTTTTTTAAAGTGTTTTTTATTCAGAAATGTATTAAAATAATATTTTTTTATTTTTAAAAATTATTTTTGATATCAACACATCAAAATGATCTAAAAATACCAAAAAATATTAATTTAAAATAAAAAAATAAAAATTTTTCAAATTTTTTGAAAAATACTTTTAAAACACAAAAATAAATAAGATCTTAAATTTATATTGATTTTAACAACAAAAAAACAAAACACACACACATATATAATTTTTTATATGAGTGGCCAATCCTCCATCGATTTAATCCATTATTTTGAATGAGATTTTGTAATCCCATGAAGGAAAAAGGTGTTTATTTAAAGAGATGGTACAATAATTTAAAATAAATTTATTTTTGTGATAATTTTGAACATAATACATAAAAACATGTTTATTTTGCCTATACTATCTCTCTCTATATATTTTTTCTGTCTTAGAAAAAACAACTTAATGGCAACTAATAGTTTTTGTTTGGATCATATTAAAATTTCAAATGGAATCCGATTTCTATTGCAAATATAATTATTTTATTTTATGAATCTTCCTAGCATGAATAGCGTGTCTTGTTCTATATAAAATAAATCATCAAACATTAGAAGTTAAGATAGATTCCAATTACGTTACATGATTGTTTTGCAAGCAAGTTTTACTTCCTGCCTGCTTGATAAGAAATCGCCTTGTTTCCTTAATTGACTAATTATTAATTTTCCAACATGATCACGATGATCATGTAATTTCCCCAACATAATTATGTGCTATCCTAATTAAAATTGCCGGCCGGACCAAGCAAAAAATTACAAAGTGCAAAAGTAAAAGTGGAGCCCGGTGGTGGGACATGTCCACTTCAATTGAGAGGAAGTACATCTAAAATCATACTTTCCCTTTTTTTTTTTAATTTTTTTTACTACCGTTCAAGAATTAATGATTGTCTGCTCAGAAAATATAAAGGGAAAACAAGAAAGAGAAGAGTACTATGGATCCATCATCTCATCTGTGGACCACTAGCCCATATAAAAGTGGAACCCTAATGGAGAAATCAGGCTACATAAAGGAAGCCACACAAAGTAAAAGTAAAACCCTATTGGAGAAATTAACTTTGATGGGGTATTATGTATGATTCAAGGAAGAAGAAGAAGAAGAAGAAGAAGAAGATGTTGAGGAAAAAAAGCCAATAATGCTAATTTGACATACAACACTACCAGCCATTATGGGATCCCACGCAACCCCAACTTTAGTTTTTAACCTTGCATGCCATTTGGGACAAAAAGACAATTTAATAGGAGGCCATGTCATTGGACAATGAACTCAACTTGAAAATATTGCCCCTTCTGCTTCCTGTTTCTTTATTCACCACGAAAAAGAGCCTAGAAATTTGAAGCTCGACACTTTACTTTACCCTAAGCTAAGAAAAGCTGATAGGCCACTTATGAGATGTGGCATAAAAGCTTCCCCACTGATCTTAATTTAGCATCTAGCCTTTTTCGAGGCAATTACTCTTTCGGGTCATGTTCTTAGAGGGGATATAATACAAAACCAAGAATCAATTACACTAACTATCCGATATTAACAATAATCAAGAAAACTTAGGTTCAAAATGATGTCTAATTCAGCACCAATCAAGCAATCAATCACATGTATAGCCTCCTTTAGTGATGCTCTCAAGGAAGGAGAGCAATATGATGGATTTGGATAGCCTATAACTTAATTTTGACATGCAAGGATTGATTGCAGATAAAATAGAAGAGTAGATGGGAGTAGAAGTGAAACAATGAAAAAATTTCTATGAACTACATATAATGTTTTTCTTCTTTCTGAATTATCTTCATGTTTTTACCGAGAGTGACTACAATTAGTCATCAAGACATGTTAACATGGACACTAGCAGTCATGACAGAATCACATACTGGGCAAGAACCAATCAGATTGGACCCACATAATGTACACAGGCAAAGATGCCTGCACGGCAGCAGCAACACACTTGACTCCCTCTCCCCACACTTTTTACACATCCTGCTGTGGTTAAAATTATCCTTAACCACTACCATCTTATCCTTCACCGCACCCTCTTCTCCACCAGCTAACGTGCACCTCCCATGATCACTACTTCCACAGCAACTGGATTCCGCATCATCTGCCAGAGTGGCAGCGCCACCACTTGCGTGCGCCAAGACTTGTTCTAAATTGCTCCGTAATGAATTTGCTGTGGCCTCATTGGCTTGTGCTAAATCCCTCCAAATTTGATTCTCTACGTATAAACTCTTCGCTTTTTCTTGAAGAAACCAGTTTATTTTTCCCATTCTTTGAATCTCTTCGTCTTTCTCTTTCACTTTCTTAATCATTCCTTCTTGTATTGCTGATACCAACATTCTTGATTGCCTCTTTTTCCTCTCTTCAAGTTCCATTCTAACTTTCTGATTCTGAAAATCATTTTTTTCATATAAAAAATGAGCACAATATATACCAAAGTTTTGATTTTTATCAAAATTTAAATAACCCCGGAGCACAAAATTTATGAAAAACAACAACTTACATGATCATCAATGAAACGGTCGATTTCAGATTGCTGTTGTTGGATCTGAAAGAGGATATCGTGATCAATAAAAGAAGATAAAGGAGAGACTTTGGTTTTTTGAGAGGCATGAAAAGCATCAAAGTTGTCATCATTGATCGAGTCTCTAGCCCTCTTTCTTGGAGCAGCAACAGCAGGAACATTGTAGGTGAGACTACTATCATCTTTATTAGAAGCCTTAGCAGCAGAAATTGGGTCACAACCAAGAGAAGACTGATAGAACGACATGAGTGTTTCAGGCACTGGTTCATTGAAAACAAGGCCAGAATCCATCTGGGTATTGTATAAATTCATGTTTGCGTGATTTGCTTTCACAAGATCCCTGCGAAACAAAAAAACCCATGTAAGAAAAACAACGATAAATTGATGATGATAACCATAAAAGACAGAAACTTGGTGGTTTAGAGTATGTTTTAGTACCTGTTTGTGATAAGTTGTGAAGGGAAATTGAGGCTCATATGAGGAGTTTCAACTGCCATGAGGAGTGGTTAAAACTCTTTGCTTGTGAATTTTGGTTGTGGAGAAGAAGGAGAGAGATGTATGAGAGAGTCTTGTGAGGGAGCAAGAAATATATGCTTGAGAGGGGAGAGGGCATGCAATATAAATGATGGCACAATAGGATTTGGGTTTTCTAGGTTTGGCCATGAAGAGAGAGAAAATAAAAAATAAAAAGTCAAAAGACTGACTTCTAGATAGAAAAAAAAGGGAAGAAATATAATTTTTTTAACAATATTTATTTGGTTATTTATTTTTTTATTTTCCTTAAATTAACTTCCTAGACAAAAACCCTTCTAGATTTTCTAAATTCCCGAGTGGATTTGGCCTGTTTTTTAGAAAAAATAAATAAAAAAGATTTAGGGGCAATCATGGGATTTAAACATCCATGAAAGTTAATCACTGTTTTTAAAATTTTATTAACTGAAAATTAACAATAATAGCGGCATATCTGCCAGTCACCCACGTATCAAATGCATGCTATTTAGCCACGTAAGCAAATGCTAAAATCCAAAAAACCACCCCAATAAAAAGAATATTAATAAAAAAAAGAAGCAAAAAGAGGTTCACGCCTCATAGGGAACGTGATCGTGGTTGGGTCCAAATATCGCACGTGGGACAGGTAGTGGGTCCCGCGCTCTACACGTGTGAGGTGGGTTAGTGATGTTGCAGCAGTGTGTCTACTGTTTTTGACGATTCACAATTTGTTTGCCCACGTTTGTGGACCCTACAAGAAGAACAAGAGTGGGTCCCATTTCAGTTTCATTTCAGTTTCCCTGTTTTGGCTACCTTGTCCCCTTCTTTAACTGGCGCGTGTTTTTTCTTTTTCCTTACAACTAGGCATGGGTTGCTTATTTGGTGGGGCCAGCATTTTTTTCCTTAAAAAATAAAAAGATTATCATTAATTACTGTTCTTACATGAAAAATGAAAACAGTACTACGCTTTTATTTTCTATTTTAAAAACACAGACATTCATTATAAAATTATTTATAAAACAGATTTAATTAAAATCTTTTTTATTTTTTTATATTTTTAATTCCACCCTAAGAACATAACATCCTGATAAAATCAGTTACTGTAATTAGGCAAATTTGACAACATCTGTGATTTCTTTTTATCTGATTGTCAACGAATGAGATTAATGCTTCCACAACAAGTACATTGAACTTGAATAGAATATAATATAGACTTACTTGGTCATTTGCATGAATAAAAATGACCAGATAAATATAATTTTCTTTCTTGACCATATAATATAATATTTATTGTCAGTTATTGATAACATAACACGACTGAATTTCTTATAAATATATAATTAATAATAATAATATACAGAAGATGTAGCAGGTGACTTGCGTGGATATTGTTAAGTGTTGGAATTTATTTATCTTTTCCCTTGAGCAATTGATTGTATTTGACTTTTTTTTCTTCTCTAAAAAAGTCCTTTGAAATCCCATGCTGATCATATCATTAATAGAAATTTGGCGAGAGAATTGGGATCTCAAATTGAGGGTGGTTTTGACTCTGGATTGGAATAAAATGAGTATGAGGTTTACCAAAACCAAAGGCATTCCTTAACGCTAACCACATTCTAGAATATGTTTAGGATTGAGAAGGTAATAATTCCCAAGCCCTTTTTTCTTTCAGAAATTGTAAAACCTTCCAATGGAAACGGTAGTTTCTAGATACAGACTTTTATCAAAATTACTTTGTCATTGAACAATTTCAGTAATGGGATTTGTTTGATCACTCATTTCATAAATGAAATTCTTGAGAAAATGATCTTCACAAGAACCTTTCTGTAAAATCATTACACTTTCTTGTCAATATTTTGGCTATATATGGGATCTAAATGCTCCAAATTTGGCTAATTACTTCGAAACCTACACTTACTATCCATACTCGCAATATTTTTACCTTGTAGTATTTTGAAAATGATAGGAAACCCATTTATAATCTTAGGAGGGGAAGGCATCCCCTTGTTGAGATAGAAAATTTAAATGAAATCCATGTAGATAGTAATTTTATAATACTCATAATTAAGATGGTAATTTTGATTCCTAAGTTAAGCTAGACTTATTCTTGCCATCGCATGCCAATTTTGGATGAAAATTAATCTTCATATATACCATAATATATAGTGTCGTTCATATATACAGCATATTCTCCATATGCCCCGACAAGGGTTTAGGTTTTTGCATCCAGCTAATAGCTAAATGCATATAAAGATACCCACTGATATTTTTTTTTCTCCAAGTAGAATCATAAATGCACTATATAGATCGATCACTTGTGTGATCTTCTTGCTGCCAAATGGAAAAAGTTCTTGGTGCTTGCCACGCTTACCTTAGATACCTTAACGTTCAAGTTGGGTGGGCAGACCAAATGGACCAATGTAGGACAAGTACTTTTTAATTTACAGGCAAGAAAAAGTCAATAGAAAGTTAGTTTGTGGATGGAGTATCAAATTTTCCATGAAAGTGATGTATTCAAGTTTAATATGAATTTAATGACTTGAGTATTGTCTTCCCTTTGAGAGAGAGAGAGGGATTATACAATAAATGATTCGGAAAACGTAGTTGAATTCCAAATGTCTAACCATAACCAATCTCGTCTAATTAATAAATGGATTTGATCAAATAAAAATAATACTTGAAAGGCCACAAAGAAGAAAAGGGTTGAAATGTATGGAGAATATATAAAAGATGAGTCAAATTTCACAAATTTCAAGTATTCTCCATCAACCAAATTAGATGGTCCCCCAAAACCAAAATTGAATCCATCATGGCCAAATCTTGGAACCATTATCATATGCTATTGACAAAAGTGAATGGAGATATTGAACAGTCACCCCACCATGTCCCAAACCAATCTAACATCCCCCCACACTCAAGCACAATCAAAGGTTAAAGGAGAAAGAAGATTAATTAAAGAAAAGAAAATTAAAAAGAAAAGGAGTTGCCTCAAGAAAAGAAAGCAAAATATATAAATGTCGACAGATGGATTCCCATATCCACCGTCCCCTTCTCATCTTTCACTCTTTTTTTCATTCCCTCTATTATTGCTCACTCTTCAACATCATTACCCCCTATTTTGCACAATACCTTGAAACCCTATGTTTGCTTGATTACACTACTTTAACCACCTTAAAAGACAACGAAAGTAATGGAACAAAGAGAACCTCGTAAAAGCAAGCAATATCGATCCCTCTTTTATATTAACGTTGTATATATGTAGATTAATGTGTACACAGTAGGTATCATCATGGGCAAGGGGTCATAGTGTGAATTATAAATACTTAAGTAATCTTGACATGGGCTTGAATAGCTTATGTAAGAATAGAGATACAAGGCGATTAGGAATTTCAGCAAAATTGTCCACTTTAAAGGCAGCTCCAAACTCACATACAAAAGTACATTTTGCTTACAAAAAGTTGGAACATCATTATCCCATGAATATTCTTAACATGTAGAAGCCACCTGTCTTTTCTTCCTTTTCTTTTTTCTTGAATTCTTTTATGCTAACAAAAGAAGATCTAGTTAAGTAATCAGGCTTTCTTTGTCCATGCCGATTTTCAATCGATTGCATATTGTGATTTTTACGTCAAAGAAGTTTGTAAGTAAGTGTTTTATGCTAAAGACTTTTTGATTGAGCGAGGAAGATGCATCACACATAATAAGATTTATTTGATGGAGCAACATAATATCTCATTGCTTGTAAATATTGAAAAACCGACGGAAAGAGGCCTAGAAGAAACTTTCTTTTTTTAATTTCTTCCCATATGCTTCGAATGAAATTAATTCCTAGATAGAATTGAAGATATCCTTTTGAAAAAGGAGTGTTTTAAGCATCAAAAGCCACTACCTCTGCCATCCACTCTCACTTTATTTTACAATCTTCAATATCTTTTCAAAGGTTGGAATTATATGCCTAGCCACTAGGAAGATCCCATGATGATTCAAAAAGCTCTCAAATGTGGGAGCCACCCCAACACGAAAAAATAGCAATAGCAAGAACATCAATTCATTGGTTTCCCTGCCTCATTTAGGATTTTCCAATCTCTCCCACTCCTGTGAATTTTCTAATCTAAATTGTAATCTTGCAAGCATCAGATGAAGCAGAATCACTTTACTACAAATTTGGAGGGGGAACTTCTTAAAGTAAGCATAGCTACAACATATAGTTAAATGTGCTGGAAGTCATTGATTACAAAGTGTCCATTCTTTTCAACTAAAGCAACAAAAGGAGGGCATTGGGTCCCTCTCCCCATATCTTAAGCATAAGACTAAGTTATGATTATTGACCTAATTGAAAAGGATACGAGATCCAATTTGTGAAAGAGAGAGAGAGAGAGAAGAAATTAGGTCCCTCATTTAGTTCTAATGACATGACATCACTATAAAATGTTCATTGTTCAAGGATGGAGCCACCTCAAATGTTTGTCATTGTGTTTTTTTTTTTTTTTTTTTTTTTTTTGCGAAAATTCACCCCTAGTTTGCCCCAAATTGATTGTGCATGGTAGGTCATACATAAAACATGCCTATTATTCAGTCAATAGACAATGCACCTAATTAATGATGTGATTGAGTTTTTGAATGTTGATTTCTCTCTAATTACCAAATTCCTTTTGGATAAATGTATTTCTTAATTTCCATACTCACATCAATAATTACTAAATTTTACATTAATCTCTATTTAATCCCAATTATCGAAACAAATTTCATTAAACTGTGCACAATTATGGACCTCAACCACCCATTTATTATCTAGAAAATGAAAGGAAGAACTTTTATTTATTCATGAAAATAAAATTGAATATTCAACTATCTATTCCATTTTCTAGAAATATTTGATCAGACATGCATGAACCTTCAGAATTCACATGGCTGCTTCGGAGAAGCAAACTGAAATTGAATAATTCATGCATCTAATCATGGATGCCTTTGACAAAGGGTAAAAAAAGAGTTCTTTATTAATGGTGACAGGCAACAAAATACGTGTAAAAAACAATTGAATGAATGCTTATAATTTCAACCATGTAATGTAAAATATTTGTCTTGGCACTACATCACCACCAATTAAAGGCAACACGTTTTCATGCAGTCGAACAGGTTCCAAGATAAGATATATATGCTATTGTGATTAATATTTAACCTATGAAAAATAAGACTTTAGTATAATGAAGATTAAAGGACACATGCAAGAGACAAAAATAAAGTGGCCTCCTTGTATATATCTCTATTCGAAGTGGCAAGACCTAACTAATTACGGGGAGTGATTTTTTCTTGATTCAATATTAGTGTTAGAGTCGAAACATTAATGATGATGATGATTTTTATTTGTATCTCATTATATTTTCATCAAAATTTCATTTATAATTCTTGATTTCTAGCAAGTTCACGACTGTGTGTGTGTGTGTAGTAATTATGTAGCATCGATCATCGAACAATTCCCTCTCAAATTAGAGATTTATCCTCATAAAATAATGTTGTCGATAGACACCAATCATAATGAAATTGATATATATTTTGATTTTCCATGAAGCTACATCCTATACTACTCGAATCAATTAGTTTTTATCAACAAACATAATCTAACTTTTCTGCTTTTCCCACTGCCACAAAGAAGAAAAACAAGACACATTTGAGCATATCTTTTACATTTTCCAAGCCAGAAATTAATGCAAGTACTTATTCTTGGCATCATCGATCCCATACATAGCATATAGTAGCCCCCAATCTTGTACTGGCTTGTGTCATTATCATAGAACTCTGTAGATACATTTGAATTGCACGCCAACAAATAATTTTTGACAATATAATGTGTACATACATAAAAATGTGAACCAAACTGATTGATCAGGACTTGGCCACACCAATCACTTTCTTGTAATTTCTCTTTTGGAGGCTGCTAGAGTTAAACACGATAGAAATCTTGTTTTATAATTTTTTTTTTCTAGTGGTATTGTCATTAGTCGTGTACTTTATTATTTTCGTGTTAACATTATCAATCGTGGGCCAAATTTCCAGCTTTCAATCTTGTAATGATGTTGATGTATACAATTTTTTGTTCATCTTTTCTTACATGTCCAAACATTTCTAGATTAAAGGTTAGTACTTGTTTGATTTCTGTCTTAAATACAAATATTCACATCTCTATCTTTTCTTTGGAAAAAACCCAAGCTGAAAAAAAAAATAAAAAAATTGTACCCATCTTGATTTTTCTTGGTGAGAACTCAACTTGGGAGTCTCTTTCCTTGACAAACCCTTGAATGATAAATTGGGAGTCTCTTTGCAAAGATGCATGCTAACCCAAGTGTTTTTTGATGTGACTCACGTACAATATTTGTTATCTTAAATAAACTGTAAAATAAAACATATTTAACCATATTATTATAGTTGATATTGTTCTACAAAGTATAAAGCATAAAGTTCAAAAAGCTATATATTTTAGTAGATCTTAATAGACAAAATGTACTACATTTTGAGTTGAGTGATGTGAAATTCGTATTTATAATCTTTATGTAACAACACAATATTAGATAATTATTATTTCATGCTAAATACATTTTTATTATTGTGGTGTTCTTAAACTATTCTCATCTATTTTCTTAACAATTAATACGTACACTTAATATAGAAAATTATATGTTCTATGATAAAATTAGCATCTTTTTTCACTTAATGTATGCCTGTCTTCACCTTGCATTTTACGTCTAGACTCTAACAGGTCTTAAATAACACTTACGTCTGCCTGGGGCTTATGAGCATGGCATTGGTGATACATGTCGATCGATATTATTGGAGATGGGGACCAAACAGAGAGTTTGGCCAGAAATTGCCTTGTTTGTTTACACTATGGCATAGTTAATTAGCTGTCATAGTGGTCAGTGGTCACAACTTGCTGAAGAAATCAATTGAACAATTTTTGGATCACGCCAATGTTCATAGAAGCATTCATTGAAAACACTGTGAAGGTGCTGGCAGTTTCATAGTACACAAGTTGACACAACATGAACATCAAAGATATTGAAATGGTACAAGTCTAGCCCCACTATCACTTGATTTTGTCCCTGATATGTAGCAGGTTGTATCCAAAATTAGGTAGTATTATTTATTATGATCATTGAGAATATGTTACACATTAGTAGAAACTAGAAATAAACGACAATAAAATAAGAAAAGTTGAAGTGAAATCAAAGTTATCTTGGATTGGAGATGATAGCTGAAGAAATTACTAGAGTAGATATGTGATTGGACCCATTACTATATAAAAAAATAATAATCAAAGAAGCAAGGATTTGTAGCTTTTGCAGCATTATTATTAAACTCGGCTAGGCCGACCGACCAGCTCCTTCCCTCGAGTGTAAAAAAAATCAATTTAAAGTTAATTAGTTTGATCTAATCAACTCTGTTAAAATCCAATTTATTTAATTACCCTTTTCAAACAATTGTTTTTTAGGTTTTTTATTTAAATCAACTGAATTAATCTACTTGATCTGTGTCCTGATCCTCAAATTAGATTTAACAGCTATATTTTGGGATGCCGATGGATGTGCATGCATGTGATAGCTAAGATTTTGAGCCCGGCCTACAGTTGTCGGTATAATATAATCGATAATTGAAAGAATAATAATCAAACTGTGAAGTGCCATTGTGGTCCATATCATGTTCTCTAAGGAAGCATTTTTTGTGGATTTGGTTTTCCATTTCTTACAAGTTGAAACTATAATATTGTATACTAAGGAACCCACCAAGAATCAAACAGGGAAGGGGTGTTTTTAAATTACTACTAATGACCAAAAATAATAAAAGTTAGGTTGGTAATCTTAGATTGATCAAGACAAAGGCCTCATGGGATACCTGTCATTGTCCATAGAGAATCATATATAGACTGTTACCGAAGTTCTTTGCCCCATATGAATTGGAGTCGTCTATTTTTGACCAAGTTTTCAGTGGAGATCGTAATAATTAAGATAGCAGATAGTTACATTCTTTATTCATCTCCCACCATGCACAGCATCTCAACAAATGATAAACAACGGCTTTGCCAAGTCTACAAGATATACACAAAACAAATTTATAATTACATATCCTTCTAAGGAACATTAACTCGAGATATCAAATATTAAATTGGTCGTATGAAGTTAAAGGAACCTATACAGAGGTCAGGTATAAATAGGAGTAGTATTGAGCTAATTAAACATCCATCAATTATCCTCGAAATACGAAAATCTTGTAGCAAATAATTGGCAAGAGAGAGAACTGAATTGGTAGGTAAATAAATCAATGATATCTGGAGAAAAAGCTCTGATCAACACGTGATGATCACATAAGAAGTCTTTGTTTTCCTGTAGTTTTCCTGGCTCTTGCATGTGCATTTGGTGAACTCCTGCAAAAATGAACGCAATATATGCATTAATCGAGTGCAGTACTGCTGGAACATAACTATACAAGGTTCCAAGACTGAGTACGTGCATGGAAACTGCAGTCCTTGCTGTAGAGGTCGAGTTAGGAACATGCTTATTTAGCTATATATAGGTGCAATATTTTGAAAGAATATTGTTGTGTGTCATGACATGATCACGCATCAAAACCAAAAAAATAATAATGGAGTTACAATAGAACTATAGGCCCTGTTTTAGTTGTGATATTGTACTTGAAAATATATATGATTGAGGTTAATGTATCTTATTTTTTACTGATCCCACTACACAATACACCATTAAGAATTCTGGGATTAATTTTTAGCGTTGGAATCCATGAAACAATCGCCAATAATGAGTTGGGCTATAGCTGCTACATGTTTGAAAGGTGAGAAAGAATTTATAGGTAGATGATTAGTTCTGAAATCCCAAGTTTATTGGAGACATGCGCTTGAGAATTGGCCAAATATATAATCCCAAGCATGATGCAAGAAATTACAGTAAGGATATTGTCTCAATAGGCATGCACGAGGAACAATTTAACTTGTTCAGTGCCTAAGATTTGCAAAGTTGAGTGACCTCTAGTCTCTTTGAATCTTACACTGTTGTATATATATACGAGCTTTATTTTCAAGCCTCTTATCTTCTGTTAAGTTTAGAAGATATATTAGAGAAATTAATCACCATTTCTTGGACAGTTTTGAAGAACTTTCTGAAAAGTCTTGTTTGCGTGCAAGGCAGTACCTACCTAATGAAAATTACCTTCTCTTTTCACGCTTTGTTTGTACTTCATTCCAAAATCACTTGAAAGGCTTCAGAATCCTTGCAACTTCCTTGTGTATGCTAGAAAAGACGCTTTTTTTCCCCATATGCTGTTGTACAAGAATTTTCACAGTTACAGTGTTGCCACCATGCCCTATATAGCAAGATAAGTTAATTTACAGGTCTAATCAGATGGAATTTATGACGAACTTCCAGTAAGATATCAAAGAAAGTTTCTTGTTGGCATGCCATTACAATCAAGATCACAAAATCAGGAGAAATTCTTCAGGTACAAGTTCCTAATGGAGATTTGTCCTCATCAAGTCCCATTATTGACCCTGAAATTGTTGTTAGTAGTTTCCTCCTTGATTAAGAGCATTAATGATCATTAAGAATGTAGAATCAAATTGAGTTTGCTTGTCCCTCATGATCATGGAAGCAAACTAAGTAAAATGTTTTGTGCTAATGAGAGACGACAGTCAACCACAGAGTTCATTAATTTCTCATGGCATAGCTTAAAATTAACCTTCTCTTACATATTCAAAGATAGCAGTCAATTGATACTGATAATTAATTAGCAATTGATCTGATTAAATCCTCTTGATCACAATTCACGTTCAACTCCATGCTGTTGTTGGATTCTGATTAGTTTACCAAATCACCTAACTGTTGAACAAAATGCCATTTGATGCACAAGTCACTTACTTATCAACATAATTATTTTAAATTCCCAGATAACTTAAATTAATTAAGTCTTATGTTTGAATATCTGTATACATTTTAAAATCATGCACTTGAGTTGTTGATGATAGATAATTAAATACATATAACTTAGTGTGAACTCTTGTTTCTTTGTCAGAAACTTCTGGAGCAGGTAATGTAGCTCTTGCATTTTCAAGAACATTTAAAAAAAAAAAAATGTTAATGGAACTCAGTCATGTGCCGGCATTCCTCATCTGTAGCATTACAATAACAATTAACAACTGAGGTGAAGTCACATATAATTAACAATTAATAATGTTATTTTATATATATATATATTTCATGGTGCTGCCCTTCTTGTAGGCTTCCATGAATGTGAAACACCTGGAGATCTAAGAGATAGGAGAATAAAAATTTCCAAATAGATTAACAAATGATTGTGAAGGTACACTGAAACCTTTGATAATTATAAAAGGATCTTGGCAAATGGGGCCTTTGAATTAGGAACTTTGTCCTTTTCTAGCTATTAGAGGGGCATCATGACATTTTAAAGCATGAACTTTGCCTTCAAACTCTGTAAAACAATATTAGGTATACATGTGACTTCACTTCAAGTTTGTATAATGGTTCTTCCCACTATTTTTCTTAATAAAATTTTGTGTTTAAAAAACTAGAAGAGCAAAGTGGTCTGCTTGTTTTGTTCAATGAGTAGAAGAGAATAGTCTAACTAATCTACTTAATTGTGGCTTTAATGCTCCATGATGATCATAGGCTAATATACATTATTAATTATAGTTGAAGAAAGAAATTAAAGCCAAATAGCTAACCAACAAACCCTGATAGCACCATCAAGAAAAAAAATCTTCTTGTCATGAAATCACAAGGAATAATTTCATGTGCAGGGGGTGCTCCCCATCTCAATTTCCCATTTCTTCATCAATATAAAGATCATTTTCCTTAATTAGCTCTTAAATTTGCAGTAAAAATCAGGAGAACAAACTATATATATATATATATATATAAAACAACCTGAGCTGTTCCCACATGGGATGCTAACTATCTAACACCAAACACTTCATGAGAAATGATCATCCATAGGTCCACTTAACTTTGTTTTGTTCTCCCCCTCAAACTTGGTCCATCCTTTTGTCCCTAAATCCTTGCGTATCCCTGATAAGACAGGGGCAAAATAATGTAAAAGTGCCTTAAAAATGGAGATTTATATGTCATGTTGATTTCTCATTCATTTGAATTGATGGGGTTCCAAAGAGGATAGAGATTAGACGAAACCAGGCGTGAAATTTGGATCTTATGCAAGGCTCTATGGGGTCCAAGATGTGAGTACCCTTCAACTTTTGTGTTAAATGTGGGTTAGGGCACAAACCAGCTCTAGCCCATCACATAGAATTGACATTGCTTTGTCTTTTCTTCTTGCGTAACACATTATGCCTTTCTGATATAGGTCCCACTCATGAATCTACAAGGTAATGATCATGAGTCATTACCCTCCATAATGTGTTTCATACTTTCAAGGAATTTTGACAACCTATCAAGAGGGTTGTTCTATGGCTGAAGGGATTTATTAGTGGGATTGGATGATGGCATTGACATAGGTGGAGTAGAAGAAAAGCTAGGGCATTATGAATTTCATTTTGAATATAAAGCAATTGTGGATAAAGTGTTGAAAAGTGAAATCAATAGAAACCAATCAACTTTTCTGTCTGAGGTTTGAAAGATATATTGCACAGGTCATATTTTTTCCCACTAGCAATAATTCCATGTGCCAAGCCTGCACGACTTTTTCCATCCCATTAATGGGGTTTTGGACATTATGGCAACATCCAAGCTATGTGCTTGATGCAGACCCAACTTCCAAGTCCCATCTATGGTAGAAAGATTGTCATGTCTTGCTTTTAGAAGTTTTTAAACCTTAAAGTCTAGTGCCCCAACTTGAATTGTCTTATGGGACTGTCTTTATTAGAGCCAGTGAGAGTGGGCACCCATTACATGTGCTAGCAAAACTGTAGATGCGTTGTCTGATACTGCATAGTTGTAAGGGTGTGAACCCGTCTCCTTGAACTTGGAATTAAGACTTTAAAGAGTCAATGAATTCATCTACTCGTTTCCATGGGTGGAAGAATAGTCTCCTTGTAAATTAGTGAGAAAGAAACAATTTGTTCAGAGGTTGAAGTTGAAAATAATGTGATTGGGTAATATAGAAAGATAGAAAACAGTGTGGCCTATTATACTTGATGATCTGAAGATACCTGCTAAGAACCTTGTGTGCTCATCAAGGTGAATAGCATTAACTTCTTACTTAGTCAGGTCATGTTGGTGAAACTATAGGTCAATTCAGACGGCAGAGTCCCTTTTACTAGACTTTATCTACAAGATTTTTTTCTTTTGTGGATATCATAGGAAAGTGAATAAATAATGATGCTGTAATCTGTTCAAAACTAGAGGTGTTTTTAATTCACCTTGTGCGTGCATACTATTTTATCACGTGAATCTTGGCCTACGTTCTGTTTTTTTCTTCTTTGATCTGTTCTTTGATGAACTACCTACCATACCCCATTCAAAAAAGTTGCAGTGGTCCTAAATGAGCTTCAAGTAGCTGCTATATATCACATCAACTTATAGTGATCCTTCTGGTAATAATTAGACTTAGCCCAGTTGGTGAGAAGTGGGGAGCAATTCAGTTGGTGAGAAGAGGGGAGCATTTAAGGAGGAGGTTAAGTTTCGAGTTCCTTTTTTCATGCTGGAAAGGTTTTGCTCAAGCTCTAGTTGATCCAAGCCCAGTCACTAGTAGATGTCTGGCAGAAATTTGTAGCCCAATGCTGCTCAAGTATATATAAAGCATGTCATGCTTGATGGTCAACATTCTGTAGTTTAACCACAAAGCAACTGAACATGGAAATCCAGCCTATGAACATAACAGGGTTAATGGCATCTGTATTCATTTCTCTAGAGTCACAAATATGCGTGTACATAAATTCTAGGATTACAGCAAATTATTTCAGTTGGGATTAAGAGTTTGAGGTGCTAAGCACAATTATTATTACCCTAGAATATTGGGACTGGACACCTTGAATCGATATCTAGAGTCACTATGATGCAGACGAGTTCAACAGCAATGCTCTGGCTGCAGAGGACCTTTGACTAGCCCGTGATGCATCTGAGAACATATGCTGCAAGTTCTGGTTCAAAACAAAACTGGCATGTTAGCATAGGACATGTTATCCAAAAAGGAAAAACTTCCTATAAGAAATGGAAACTAACACACAAAGGAAAAGAATGTAATTTGGACATATCCAACAAATCACACCAGCTCCCTATTGAATCATAACTAAGCAATTAGGCATTCCATTCTTTCTAAATCACTTCTGCAGATTAATACCATAGTTAATCAGCATAATCAGAAGCAATTTTAAATCTCATACAATGATAATTTCTATTAACTAGTAATGAGAACAAATATAAGGGCATGCAGATGCGTACATGTGCAAGTGAGAGAGAAGAATTTGGCATTGTAATTCATATAGTAGAAGACATAACTCACCTTTATGTGGTACAATCTGTCAAGAAATCTTTCAAAAGACAATCCAGATTGTGTTTGGAAATAATAGCTGGTATTGGGAATGTGCTTAACCTTCTGGCGATCTACTCTTCCTTCTCCACGAATGCACTCTATGATCTCTTCTCTAACAATTATGAATATCAATACCATGAGGCAATGCCTTTAGTTTCATGCATCTACCAAGGCTCAAAATTTGAAGACTTGGCATCACTCCCTTCTCTAGAACAATCTCATTTAGTTGATTGCAGTTGTATGTATTCAAGATCTTGAGTTTCTGTAACCCATCAAGAAAGCATAACTGTTTGCCTACACAGGCGTTGACGAAAATAAGCCTTGCCAAATTGGGCACTGCTTGTAGGCAAGGAAGTGGATCTTCTCTTAATCTAGACCATAAGACAAAAATGTGACGCAGTGAAGAGAAGGAAACCAACATGCCACCTTTTCCAATTTTCCAACTAGTTTGAGCTTTTCAAGGCAAGGAGGTGAGGAAAGTGCATCTATCCTTAATGGCTCCTCTTCCTTAGCTGCTGCTTTCAGAAACAATTTGTGTAGTTTCATGTTGTCAATTGCAGCACACAAGTCTTTCTCATCTACTTGTCTCACATTTGTCAGGATAAATCGCCTGTATTGTTCTAGGTTCCAAAGTCATTCGATATTCCCCCAACACATGCCAGGACTTGAAAATTCTTCAGCTTATATATATATATATATATCTGATGATGACGGTGTACTGAATGCATGATTAAAATCAGTTCCATATCCGGGATTGTGAAGGTATGCAGTTAAGTGCCGTAGATACTGCAGCTTTGCGATGCCACAAGTGTTTTGAAACCTTCAGCAATAATAATGAATATTGCACAAGAAAGAAAACAAGAAAAATTGCTTAACAAGGTGTTTACATCCACATAAACGAGGAGGAGCCGAGTAGCTTTATTTCAGTATATATCAAATTAAATTTATCTTTATAGTAAATCCACGAGGACGCTACCCCCGCACCTCCAACCTATCCATAATCCCTAAAAACAACAAAAAAATTAAATTTACATCCCATAAAGGGCATTTGTCTATGAGCCGCATACCAAAACTCCTCGATTTTGGTTTCGTTAATAGCCAGCGTTTTCTAACTTGGAAAGTTTTGATTTAGGATGTTGCTCCACTTGATTTCCAGTCAGGTTCAAGTACCTGTAATTGAATGAATTAACCTCTGAACCAGGTAGTTTACCAATCTGTGGATTCTCTAGATCCCACACCCTTAATAATTTAAATCCATGAAACACTTAAAAGAGGTTTAGAAGTCTTGTCTGCAGGAAACAGAAAGAAAGAGCGAGTGTGTGAGAGCATGCCCTTGCTAGATTGTATTTCTCGGTCCTTGACTTGAATTGACATTCGACGAGCTTCGCTCTCCTGAATTGCTAGATTATTATAGTGAAATTGCTAGCTCCTGCATAAGATCATGCATCCTGCAAGCTTTTGGTCTAATGTTGAATGGATGGGTTTCCCTCTACTACTTGAAGCATACTCCTGCAAATGAATTCCACCAAGTAATTCTCAGCTATTTCTTCTAATGTTGCTCCTCTCACCATCTTAACGAACCCTTCAGCTATCCACAGTTTAATGAACCTCTTACGTCGAATCATATGGTCTTCGGGAAAGACACAGCAATATAAGAAGCAATGTCTTAATTGCAAGGCAAGTCACTTAAACTCTGCATCAATATTCTCTTTACGAATCCAAGCTCAGGACTAGATTCAAGATTTTATTGACTTTCCTCCACTCGAACTCTTAACTTCTTGGTAGACATGAGACCAGCCAAAGCCACAATTGCTAGACGTAAGCCTTTACATTTTTCAGAAACATTCCTTGCTAATAGTCCAAATTTTGTGGGCAACATCCCTTGTTGCTTGAAAAAGCTTCCATCCAAAACAATGCCCAAGCCTCATCCTTTTCAAGAGGTAGAAGCTGATGAACATGGCTTCCAAGCCCAAATGAAAACGAAGCTTGATCGGAATTGGATGTGCTGTTGGTTCCCCGAAGGGCTATCTGATCCGATGCCCATAACATGAGTACTCTTCCTCTATCTATGAGTGAGACTCTATCTGGATCTGCTCAGCATCCAAGTCATCCCAATCTGCCAGGCGAGGCTCCGGCCACCACACTGAATGATGAACTTTGCGCCTCCAGGAGGGTCAAGCCAAGCCTGAATGGAATTCATGTCTCCTTCGTCTAGTCGAGAAGAGGCTGTGACTCTTCCATTACATAACGAAGAAGTCTATTCTCGTCATGATCGATCTAATTCCTACCGTAGTGCCCCAAGAAACTTACATCTTGTTTTTGAGTTGTAAGCAAAATTCTGATTCCGTTCATGCTATCAGGAAGTGCAACATTTATTCTCTACAGAGATCTATACTCCACACATCATCTAATACAATCACATATTTCCTTCCATGTAAGAAGTTCACCAGAATCTCCACCAATTGTTTGTAACTCATGGTGCTCAAATTCATCGGAACGTCCTCCTTTATTGCTTTTTACAAGTCCTGTTATCATAATAAATCTTCAATAACATAACTTTGAGAAACAGTGATTCAAGCATATCAATCAAAATGTGGCCTGACAACTTCAACTTGGCTGTTGTACTTAGTAGCAACTAGAGTTATCTTACCTAAACCACCCATTCCGGCTAAAGAAATAACAGATCGTCATGGTTTTCCCGTTAAGAACCACCCCAACAGTCACATTTTACATTTTCAATCCCAACAAGACATCTTCGATGAAAAGACAAGAGTCGCCATGACTTTTCATCCATCTAGTATCATAATGCAAAATGGTTCCTTCTTAATTTTGCTGCAATTTGATGCCTCACAGAGATATTCTTGGGAATGTAAATGGTTGATTCAAAAGCCTAGTGTAGTACTTACCCGAAATTTGCAGCCTATTCTTGTAATACATGAAGTTGTCGATGATGTCTTCCACATCACAGGCCATGCTCTTTACATTATCCACCCTGGTTTTCTCTCCCTCGGCGAGGAAATCTTTCTACAAAGGATCTCATGCTTATCAACTCCATCTTGATTTTGTAAATTTCACCAGCAAGTCATCCAAGCAAAGATGCTTCATTCTCAAGGACCAAAATTATCTCGCTAGTCAGTAGGTCTGCTGTAGGAGATGCCATGTTACTTCCCTTCTTAGCTCTCTACATGACTATTCATGTTATTAGTTTTTTCATCTTCGTTCATGGAGAAAAAATCAATAGAAGGACAAAGACTGATTTAATATGATAAGATTCTTTTCAACTCTGTTTCTTTTTTCCTTTTCTAATCTAATGCATTAATGAAAATATTTTATAATTATTATTACAGAAGAGAGATCCAAACACGAAATTTCTTGGTGGAAAGGGATTTTATTACCAGTTAAGCTACATGCTTGCTAATTTGGCGACACCATTTTAAGCTGCATCTTGATTTCTTGCTTCTCTCCTTTCAAAGGCTTGAGAGAGGTGGTTAAAACGGTTAAAAGGCAGAGAGATCCATAGGAAGTAGTCTTGGGCCAAAAGTATTTAGATGATCCTAACATATATTCAGAAAGGGCCCATGTTTCATATTCAGAAAAGGCCCATTTTCCATATTTTGAAAATATACAAATATAAACACATCTCCATTGGAAATTTTCTTTCTTTTGTCTGAATGGAGTGAAAAATAAGGGGATGAGAGTGAAGAAAATAAAATAATTTTTTTTATTTAAAAATTGTAAGGAGTTGGAGGGGAAGATTAAATTATTGAAAAATTATTAAATATATGAGAAATTGCACTATTTTCTCTTTCAAAAACATGTAATTTATAATGAAAGTAATTTACAAAAGAGCATGGTTTTCGACATAGTGATAATTCTTTATTTATAATTCATCAAAGATAAAATAATAATTTTGTAGAATTTCTCTTCATGTTGAAGAGTTCAAGAATTGCCCACCATTTAAGAAGTTTCTTTTCTCAATTTCTTCTCCTCCACTTCTCACCAATCTTTTTCAATGGTGTTTGGAAATGTAATAATAGTTGTTATTCAAAGTATTTTTACTTAAAAATAAATTAAAATAATATTTTTTATTTAAAAAAAGCTATTTCTAACACCAACATATCAAGACAATCTAAAAACATAAAAAAATTTAATTTAAAAAAAATCAAAAAATTTCAAAAACATTTTTTTACCACAAAACAACACTTTTAAATAATAAAAAATACTTTGAAAATGGTGTTTTTCTATACCCCTCTATTTCTTTCCTCCCCTTTCCTCCTTCCCAAACACTGTGTTAGTGAACAAATAAATAAAGAGAAGAGAAGAGTCTAGCTAATTGTTTTGCTCAAGAACAGTGCTAAAATTAATAGTTTTTATCATTCTTTTTTTTGCTTAAGTCTTAAAAATCTAATAGACTATCCGAATTCTAAGATGAAAAGAATTAATTTCCACTAAAAGGTCAATCTTAATTTTCTTTTTCTCCTTTTCCAATGTTAATTTTTTATCAGTTAATTCAAGTAATTACTTTCTTTATAAGTAGTTTTAAATCACAATAATAGTGAAAAAATAGTATTAGTGGTTCGGTGGCAAAAAGGAACATCTCTAGAGAAATTGGAGCGCAGCTAGGGTTCAAGTCTTGTCATGCACAAAATCCAAGATATGATTAATCATCCATAGTAAGGGTTTTGAAGAATCCTCCTCCTCCCCCTCCGCCAATCATCATCAGCCTCTCTTCTACCTCCTCCTCCATGACCGTCCATCCAATCACCATGAAACCAAAGCCCCACAAAAGATCCAACAAAACCCGCTTCCAAAACCCACCACCACCACCACCACTAGCAGAAAATCCATCAGATTATGCCTTCAAAATAACAAAAACAGCAGTATCACAAATCTGCCAATCAGTAGGGTTTAAGTCCACACAACTCTCAGCTCTTGAAACGCTAACCCATATAGCCACCCTTTACCTCCAAACACTAGCCAAAACAGCTGTGTCATATTCCAATGCATCCAACCGTACTCAATCAAACATCTTTGACATCATCAACTCATTACATGACATGTCATCTGTACAAGGTTTCACAGGAGGATCCACGCTGCATTGTAGTAGTGGTGGCATTGGTCTTTTAAGGTCTGGTGTGTTTAAAGATATTAAATCTTTTGTTGAGTTCAGTGATGAAATCCCTTTTGCCAAGCCTATTCCAAGAGGGAATTCGATTTCTTTGAGGAGGAATTCAATTCCTTTGGAAATAGATGAATTGGATTCCAGGGGTTTGCATATTCCTAGGTGGTTGCCAAGGTTTCCTGATGAGACTAGTTATAAGAATTGTGGGGACAGGTGGGAAAAAAGGAGGGAAGGGGGCTTGGCCTTGTGGGAGAATTCTGATTTGCTGAGTGGTGGAAGTGGAAATAAATCCCAGGGGATTTCCAGGGAGAATGAGAAAAGAAGTGATGGTGATGGTGATTTGTCGGTGGAGAGAGGAAAGGTGAGTTTTAAGATTGGGGAAGCAATGAAGGCACAAAAAGGAGGGATTTTAATTTCTTTTTTGTGATTTGTTGCTGGCAGGATTTAAACTCTGTTTCTCTGCCAAAATTGGAATACGCAAACCATACTTGATCTCAAGATTCCCTGCTTGTGCTTGAATTTTGTTGTTCGTGATGAATTTATATATAAACATTTTTTTTTTTTTTACTGGGTTCTAATTGATTTTTGCTTCTATTCTCGCATGCAACTCACGAGGGCAATGAATGATTCTTGTCATGGTTGATTTACATGGTTAAAATCTTCAAGCCAAACTTTAATGATTGTATCACCGATGCGATCATTTATCAAAACCACGAAACCTATTCTGGGATTGCAAGAAATGAAACTGGTGCCATGAAAATTCTAATATGGAGAGTAGTTTTTGCTCAGCAAACAAGTTGGCGTGCAAGCAAAAGATTAAGAAAGCCATCATTACCGAGCATCACATTTTTTACAAAGTATTGTGACAATCCAAAATTTTATCCATCAACCAAGAAACGTTGGAATGATATGACAAATAACATATAGGGTTTCATTCACGTTCAAAAATAAAGTTCTTGGACGATATATCAAAGAAATCACTAGTTGCTGCTACACACAGTCATAACAATATATTCGGTATTTGCTTTTGTAACTCGCAAAAGCTCTAGAAACAGTATTATCAAGCCTTCAAAAACATCTCACTCTCAGCAGTTGAAGCCTTTGCAAATAGAGAGGACTATGATGAGGATCAAGACAATCAGTATACCCAATACAATCAGCTTAACCTTCATGTTCTGCAGCCACATTTTTCTCCGGATTTGTGTCCCTTGACTGCGGAAGTCTTGTGCCTACAGTTTACCAATTTCCACAAACAATAAAAGGGGATCAGTATCTTTCCGAAACAATGAAGATTAGGAATGTATCTAGATAAATTGTCAAAAGGCATGTTAAGATGGTGTTGCTATAATGTGATATGATTGTTGTGAAACAGGTATAAAAACTACAAACGAAGTAAATTTCATTTAGATGATTACATATTTTCCTTAAAGAAAACCCTCCATTCTTCCAAAACACCGAGTGAGTAGTAGCAAAACTTTCTAGAACAGCTTACTGCTCCCTAGAAATGTCATAAATGTGTGTGCGCGCGTGTGAGAGAGAGAGAGAGAGAGAGAGTCACTGACCTGTTGATGAAGGTTCTCAGTCTTGTCCACAAGAAGTTCTATTTTCTCCCCCCTATCCAAAACCTGTATCAATACAGAAAAAAGATCTCTTTTATTCAAACCTTGAAAACACCTTGTGTTAGAGGAACCAAGTGCAGCTCAATCTCAACAGTAAATGAAGTGAACACATTAATTCCAAATGGGGTCAGCTGAATTACATAATCTGCAAACATAAGAAAACACATGGAAATACAGAGAAAAAAGTGTCCATCTAGTCTACACCAATGAACACAATGAAATAAGAAGTCCAACAACTTCGGAGGGAAAGCACACAAATAAACTGGTGCTGAAGACTCAATTCAGCAATTAAAGCTACCTGTGCACCAAAAAATGGGAATGCCATCCCACTTAAACATAAACCTCAATGAACTGATGCTCAATAACACATACATGTCCACACATTCAAAAGGCACATTGACAAGTACACCTGAAAGAATCTACACATATGACAAATAAGGTAACTTTTGAACATTTTGGTAAAACCTAATGATTCAATGGAAATACTTATAACAGCTTTAAACCAAAGTATTTGAAAGTAATAATCTTGTCAGGAACATGAAATTACTTACGCTCGGTGACGAAACACACACACACCCAAGTGCCCACGTGCACATAAACAAGCAAACTTGCATGAATGCACACATGAAGTAACTTTTAGACGTTTTAACATTCTAGCACTAATGATTCAACAACAAAACTTGTGCCTCATTCAATCATGTACCACAAGAAAATATAACTTGAAAAATGTGATACTGTGTTTCAGGTGGGCAAAAGGTCACCTACCTTCTCAATGTTCTCCATCATGACACCCTTAACTTCAGAGACCTGAGCTTTCACTTTGGCAAGCTTGCTTATCTCTTCAGGATGATCAGCACAATATTGCATATGTTCCTTCAATTTTGGCCTGCAACAAGTTAACAGTTCACCTCAATTATCAACAACATTAACAAAACAAAACTTCACCCTCTTCTCTCAACAGTCTTAACCCAGCTAGATCACCCACCCAAATTCCTTGTTAAGACCGTTGGCCTGGGCTGTGGCAGCCTTTCCACCGCCATATTTTGTCACAAAATCATCCTTAACACGCTCCAGAAAAGCTATAGGTACTTGTCTTCCAGCCGATTCAGCTGCAACCACACAATAAGCTGCAACAACAAAAACGCTCAAGTCAATCTTCGACGTAAAGGCAAAGTCACTTAGAATCCTTATACTACTTTCATATGTTATTTAAGAACGTTAGAATTCTTAGGTTTTGCATTAACATAACATTTTCCGAAACCCAAAAACACAAATCCTTTCTACAGTCGAGCCACAGTTTCAAGAGAATCAAACAGATCCAATTCATGTCTCATCAACCGCACCTCCCTAAATAAAATCTACAAAAACCCAACAAACCCTCTCTTACAGCAAAAAACAATGATAACCGAGATACCAAAACAGAAAACCCAGAACAAAAACTCTTTGAAAACATAAAAACCTCAAAACTAAACAAAATCCACAAATCAAAAACACTTACTAAAGCCATTGTCAACGAGGTAATTGAAAGTGTGGCCATCACAGTTGTAAGTAAACTTGTTGTTAGTAGCAGGAAGTTTCTGGAGACATTGAAAAGCTATGGAATTGAAATTCCCACTGAACTCAGTATAGTCAGCAAGAATCACAGTTCCTCGAGAAACAAATGCGTAGATCAGTGATTTCTGGCTCATTTTTGAAAATTCAAAATTTGGGGTTTTCAAAAGAGAGAGAGATCTGAGAGGGATTTTTTGGTATCTCTCTCTCCTTGTCGTTTGTTTCCTTGTTGCTTTTGGGAAGGAGAGAGAGAGAGAGAGAGTAAAAGCGAAAGAGGAGAGGGCTTTCAAAGATGTGGTTTTTTAAAAGGGAAAGGAGAGAGAGGAAAGAGTAGAGAAAAAGGAAAGTGAGGTTTAATAATGGGTTTTGTGTGAGAAAATTAATTAGGTTTCCAAATGTTTTAATTAGAAGGGTAATTAAGAGGATAATTTTGTGAGAGATTGTTCTCATTTTTTACATCCATAAGACCACTTTTGTCTAATTTATCTAAAAAATAAATAAATATTTGGTATGGTTGTGAAATTTATTTTCTTTATTTGATGTGTAAGTTAGTGCAAGAATATTTTTTAAATTTAATAAAAAATATTGTAAGTTAAATTAAGTTTTATATATTTTCTTGAATAGTTTATTTATATTAGTCTTTATTTATCATTTCAATTTAACATGGATGAATTAAAAATACATGGAGAATATGAAAAAGAAAAAAAAGAAACTTTATTTTTAGAAAACATGATTTTATTTTTGAAAGAAAAAATAAAAAATAAAAGTGATAAATTACTTCATCAAGTTGAGTATCTTGTGTAATCACTTTGCTTACATAAATTTCTTCACTTAGATATTGGCATGGAATTAGTAAAACTTAACTTAGCATTATTGTGTTGCAAAGCGAGTGTGAGATGCTTTCATTTCTTGATATCTTCACAAAGTTCAATCCTTGGTTATTCTCTTATTATTTATTATTGGTATTTGAACAAATGCTTATAAATACTAATTTTAATTAAGATCTTAACTTAAAAATAAAAAAAAGAAATAATTTTTTTTATTAACGTGATGTCCAGGTCAGTTTGCGCGTACTTCGACTAATTTCACGAGCTCTAAAATTAACAATAATATAAGGTTTTTTTTAATTAACTGCTCCTCTTGTCTCCTAGAATTTACAATGATCTCACCATGTAAGCCTAGCTCGAACATAATAATTAAGAAGTGCATGCATGGGATTTGGCTGTTTTAAGGATACAAACAATCTCTATCAATTTTAGCATAAAAGAAATGTAGCAGACTCCGAACTCTCATACCGGAAAATAATGAGCTACCTGAAAAGTTATAAGCCATAGAAAATACCTTTATTTTGAACATCGGTTTGGAGGTAATGCCTTCATTTTGCCCTAACCGCCACGTTGTAATGATGAAGAGTGAACAAACAAATAGAAAGGGTCATTAATTTGATGTTGCGTGCATTGTGGTTAATTAGCTTTATTTCTTAAAAAATATCAATTAAATCATAGTAAAAATGTTAACTTTGATAGTTGACTTTTTTTTGACGAAATCATTGACTTAAATCTTAGGTGAAGACCGAATGAAGGGGGATTTATAAGCTATGATATTGTGAGTTTTGGAAAAGGATGTAAATATTCAAGACAATTTTTTTTTTTTTATCATTTTCTTAATATTCCCGTTCCTACCATTGGTGCCTGTGCTAATCCTATATATAATATATATACCTGTCTCAATCCAATATTCCAATCACTTCATAAAATTGTTGCAGATTAAATGACTTATTAATGCACCAAAAAGCTTTGATTCATGGGTTGGTGTTGATTTTGAGAGATCGATGGATCGGGTTTAAGAATATTAATGGTCTCGTTATTGATGGAGGAGGAAGATTTAATGGTAACGGAGGACCTTGCTGGGAAGCTTGCGCAATGTATGTCGCTAGCTATTCAATGAATTTAATTAATTTCTTCCATATTTTTTCTTCTGGACTGTCACTCATTTTACTATGATTGTCAACGAGTGGTAGCTATTACCTGCTCGAGACGTCGCGTGGTAAGATTGATCAATCCAACGTTGAGTCTTCATCATCATCATCTTCGAAACATACAAGGAACACCTTTCACAATTTTCTGATCGTGAGAGTAAGGAATTTTGTGCCTGCAGGCTCTCCATTTCAGCAAATGTAATGGCCTCCAACGTCTAAGTCACTTGAAACATGTCAGCAGTCAAAAGAGTCACATAGCCATCAATCAATGTGATCAGATGTCAACATCTCCAGCTAGAAGACAGCCCGAATACTGATGGAATTGATATTTCTGCATCAAACCGTGCCAGTGTCCAAGACTCTTTTATAGGAACTGGTGATCGAACCTTTAAGGTTTCTCTTATGCACATTTTCTTCTGTTCAATTAGATGATGATTGTATTGCCATCAATGGTTTTTCTTCTGTTTCTTGAAACATTACTCTCTCTATGCAGTGCTGGGAGTCTAGGAAAGGATGGAGTTTATGAAACACTAGAAGAGGTCCATGTTAAAAGCTGTACACTGAATGGAACTACGAATGGTGCAAGAATCAAGACATGGGAGGGTAACAATAGAGAAAGAGCCAGAAATTAGTACTGATGTTATGATTTCTTCGCTCTCTAGGGTGGATCATGATATGTCAGGAAGGAAGATCACTTTCGAGAATATCACAGTACTTGTAAATTCAAGAAACCCTATTATTATTGACCAGCATTACAAACGTAATGGCATGGGGAATGACTCTGCTATACAAATCAGTGATGTAACATACGGCACTGTGATGTAACATACGGCACTGGCCATTTTCTTCTTCCTTTTTTTCCCCTAAATTTTCTTCTTGATATTTTCTCAATTATTTTGAAAAAGGGGTCAAAAGCCCGTTATGACAACAGTGACGTCTCAGACAAAAGGAGTATCTTTAGCATTACTCGAACACAATTGTTGTCCTGCGTATAGGGTACAAAAATCTTGATTACTGGTAAACTGATTGGATTCCAATGGCTTGCTTAAGAATGTTTTTGTCTTTTAGATTCAAGATATCTGCTTCACTGATTCCTCAGGCTGACAAGCTCAATGTCGAATATAAGAGCTCCCAAAGTTGAGCCTTCTCCAATGGCGAGACTCGTTGGATTGAAAATGCCAGTAAAAAGCCTCTGCCTCTCGAAGAACTAATAAGAAGAATATAACATCAGTGAGAATCCACAAGTGAATCTATGATAATTTAAGGACAGAACTCGGTCAATTTATTGAAATTATACAATTCTATAGTAAGGATCCAGTGTTTCTTTTTATCAATGAAAATGCCTCAAGGAGTTTCAAATGCTCGGATTTGTGTGATTTTTTACCATATGCTTCAACAGTTTTATGTTCGAAAGTGGAGTCTTTATTAGAGAGAACAATAAGAGTTAAGAACTCTGCAATCCACAAGAAAGAGCTCAAAGAAATGTTACAGGAAGAAGCATCAAATGCAGCAGAGTCTTTATGCAGTGCAGGCTCTAGCAATCTACTGGTAATCTATTTGCAGAAGCAATGAGTTTTTCTAAATTCCTTGTTGCTTTTTTTTTTCATTCCAGCACTCCAATATGATGAAACACATTAGACCTTGAATAGAGAAAATGGACACTTCTGTAGAAAAGGCATTGATATTAAGACATTCTAATCCTCTCAAGGACAAGGAAAAGCGCAAAAAGAAATGCATTTTGCTAAATGCTTCTTTCTATTGCTTCTGACTTTAACACCAAAACCATATCAAACATGCAATGTGGTTATCCTATGATGATGTCTTGAAAATCTGAGTGTTTCTATATGCAATTCTTGAGCCCAAGTAGTCGGACCGTTTCGAGATTTAAGGGGCAACAGTCCCCCTGGTCATGACCACACTAGAGACTAGAGTTTCCTGAACCTTATTTTCCTTCTGGGTAGCAAATGGGGTATGAATTATCTTTTCAAATATAGACTTCACCGCCATTTGGGGGAATACCAGCCACGCTGTTGGAAATGGGGAAGAAACTTTTCTCTTGTGAGATAAATGGCATCCTCGTGGCCCTCTTGCTAAAAAATATGGAACCAGACTGATTTATGAAACTGAAAACTCTAACGATGCAAAGGTGTCTACATTAATTGTTGGTGATGAGTGGCAATAGCCAAATGCAAGGTGAGTTGTAATGGAGAACATTCAAGGTTCTATTTGTATACTATACAGTATATCTTGACATCTGATTGTATCTGGCATTCTTTCAGTGAAGTCTAAATGAGATCAGATAAGGCAGAAAAATACAATAGTGGACTAGCTCAAACTTGTTCGGGGTTCCAAGGCATATCTTTATTGTGTGGTTATCTATACTGGATTTGCTAATCTACAAAGGCCACGAAAGTCAGAAATGGGGAGAAATATCGCAGACTCGAGGGATATCCCAAATGCGCAATCAGCATTCCGAAGAAAGGAATCCTTTGTTCTTCTCATGAGCTACTGTTAAGAACATTTGGGGCACTATTTTGCATTTTTCTGACATTGATAGACCTGTGGAGACCTGGTACGTGGAGTAGAATTGAATTGGGCCAAGAGGGATTTGCAGAAAGAAAGGATCTCAGGTTAATATGTTAAGATCAGCATGGTGTTCTTACACTTGCATCATATGAAAGGAGAGGAATATGAAGATTCACCCGTGCTAAATAAAGTCTTTAGATTGTGCAATTGTGAGGAAGATTGTTCAGTCTGTCCAGTTAAGGCTAGCTGCACCAACTATTCTCCAGGAAGCAAAGGACAGCACCAAGTTTTTTCTGAGCTTTGTGAAAAGCGAACTCCATAGCCACTCAACCTTAAGCGATTGCTCAGATACTTGGAGCCAAAAAAGGACTAAATACGAGGCATTAACATTTGGAAAATGACCTATGACTTTGAAATTGCTTCATATATATAGATTAATCAGAGAAACATACAAGGCCATGGCACTGCAAAGAATTATAGATAACCTAAGAAAGGAGGGGGAAAAAGTTCCATAAGAAAAGCATCCAACCTTGTTTTGCTGCTAACCTTCCATAGCAATGCATTGCTGCAACCTTTATACAATTAAATGAATGGTCTTAAAAATATGTCCAAGGCCTTGACACCACCGGAATTTGGGAGGTCCAAGAAGTCACTAATTGTAGTAAAAGACGAAGCATAGAAGTTTGGTACGGAAAACACAGTAGATATGGAAATGATAGACCGAGCTCTTCTTGTTGTTGAAGACACAGTTTGCTGTAATGGAGGAGGAGATGGTGGTGTGTTGGTGAAGGGATGTGAAGCGGAAGCCATCATGCGCTCTACAGGTAGTCGAATAGGAGGAAAAAAAAGATCAAACAATAAAGTCTCGCCGTCTGTGGGAATCGAACCCACGACCACATGGTTAAAAGCCATGCGCTCTACCAGCTGAGCTAAGACGGCTTTACATTTCTAGTCTTCTCATTATGTTTAATACTTCATAACATATAGTTTACTTTCAGACTTCTTTTTATCAAAAATCATATCTTCAATTATGTAATTGCAGTCATCTCTCTCTTTTAAACTTTTGGTTATAATTACGACCGAGATTAGAGTCCTAAATCCAACTTTTATATATATATATATATATATATATATATATATATATATATATATAATATATAGGTATTCGAATTAGTTTGTGTGTATCTTAACTAATCTCACAGGTTCTGAAGTTAACGATCATGTAAGCCTCCAGTAACCTTAAAATTTATGAGACTCAAACTGATGATTTCTAAGAAGCAAACCTAGAACTTGACCAATAAGCTACTGCCCTCGGGGTATCTAAATCCAACTCTAATTATTCATCTAGGTGGTAGTTAAGAGTTTTTATTTTTAAAAAAATTACTATGATGAAGTTATAATTTAATTGTTCTTTTAACTTACATTACTTTTTTAAAAATTATAGTTTATATCTTAAATTTTGTTGTATGTATAATAATTTACATTTTAAATTTTATATTATTTAATCTATTTTATAATTACTAAAAATATAAATTATAATTTTTTAAAATACAAAATATAAGTATAAAAACTACTAAACTATAATACAAAAACTTTCTCTTTCTATGTTAATTTAACTTAGCTTCATTGTTTATGAAAAGACATACACAAAAAAAATACCATTGCAAAGTCACCAAGTACGGTGAAATTAAAGGAGAAAATTACCCACTAAAATAGCTGAATTTTTTTAACACAAATTTAGCTGGGCAAAGACTAAAATACAAATCTTGCATAATTTTTACAAGATTCCCTTGATGGACAAATTTAAAGCTTTAATAGTGGGAGTATTTTGGAGCCAATTTTAGTAATATAAAACTGAATCTAACATATATGCATTTTAAGGAGATCTCATACAGAAAGGCATTAGTATAATTATGGAAAACAATTTATTTCTCTTAATCTTTTCTTGAATTTAATCCATAATTGATTATGGTATTGAACCAACCAATCACAACTAGCTCTCGAGATCGAAAAACCTTCCGTCTCTGAGAGAAGTAAAAAACTAGCAGTTGAGCACAAGTTCCAAAGTGACAGGCCAACTTGTCCTCTAGGATCTAGCTGACCCTCACATTGCCACTACTTTCTTTCTTACTATATTTCGAGCTTTAATTTGATTACTTAGCTACGCATAACTGAATATTTCAAGAGAAAAGGAGGAGCTTTGCGATAAAACACTTTCAGAAAAAGAAATGGAGAGCAGTGAAGAAGACGATGATTTCCCTTCTATAGAAAGCATTACTTCTCAGTCCAAGATCGACTCTTCGTACCAGTCTCACACAGAAAAGGTTTGTTTTCTTCTTCCAAATGTTTCTTTGTTTCTTATTTAAGCTAGAATGGTTTAAGGTTGGACCTTAAATTTTGTATTTAATTTTTTTTTTTGTGACTATTTGAGAAAAGATTTTATTTTTGAATCTGGGGTTTCTTCATTTTGAGCTCAATTAGCGTCAAGAGCCGTTTTTGTCTTCTGGGCTTCTCTCATACTATTGCAGAATTGTGTTTCTTGGTGTTTTGCCTTGTTCTAAGTTGTATTCAGTTGATTTGATTCGAAATTCTAAGTGCATTGAATTAGATTTTTAGTGATTGTAGTGTTCGGATGTATTAATGGCATCTTTCCCTGTTTTGCGCATTCAATAGATCCGGATTTTGATAGGTTGGAGCTACTGGTGTTGATCCTGGGCATTGAAAATGGTTTTCTATTATGTCATCCTTTTGTGTTGATTTTATGAATGTTACTGTGGTCAGATGGCTGCGTATTTTTTCCACTAACTTAAGTAAGTTTGTGACCGCAGGGAATCAGAAAAGTTTGTTGTGAACTCTTGGATTTGAAGGATGCTGTGGAGAATCTATGCGGCAATATGCAAACAAAGTACTTTGCTTTCTCGAGGTAAAAAATTCCATGTGTTTTTGCTTGATAATTAGATGTACCTCATGTCATGTCCGATCTAAGAAAACAAGCTAGAGACTTTTTATTCTCAGACTATAGAATTAGATTATCATACCTGAAGTGCTTCAAGGAAACGATTGCAAGCCCATTTGGAGAAATCTGTTCTCTCTTACTTTCTGCAGGGTATTGCTTCCTCTTCTCCTAGATTTTAAGCATTTCCTCCATTTAAGTTTTGTTCTGAATTCCAGAAGAATTTGGGCCCACAATTCACAACAATTTGGGTTGACTTACTGAAATACTAGAACTTGCATAATGTTTTGCCTCTTCCTTATTTCAGTGGCCATCTAAACACTTGTAGTTTGGATAGGTGACCCTTGTATGGACGATCTCTTCAAGCTTAAGCCTATCCACATATATCACGATACATGGGAGGTTTTTCTAATAGATAAACGATAATGTCTGCAGATATTCTTTTGAACATTTCCTTCCATCGTTTGCTTATTGTCAATTCAGATCTGTACTTAACAGTTTTCTGCTGTAAATTACCTTGCATTCCTAATCTCGTTTGCTAAATTTTGTTTTCTGATATTTGTAGAATGTCTGAAGAAGTAGTGGAAATGGAGCATGAGTTGGTGGAATTGAGAAAGCATATTTCTGCACAAGGGATTCTTGTGCAGGATTTGATGACTGGGGTTTGCCGTGAATTGGAAGAGTGGAACTCTGCTAATGGCAACATTGGTGATTGTCAGCAAGATCCTCAAGTTGATGAACTTCAAAGTTCCTTGCTAAGTGACGCAGATAATCGGAAAGCCATATTCTTGGAGAATATTGATGTTCTCTTGGCTGAACATAAAGTGGAAGAAGCAGTTGAAGCTTTGGAAGCTGAAGAGAAAAACTGTCCAGAGCTGAAAGGTTCTGGAGATACCTCATCAATGGAATTATCCTCATATAGATCAGCGTTTTTGAAGAGAAAGTCAATGCTCGAGGATCGACTGATTGAGATTACTGAACAGCCTTTGGTTAGCATTCTGGAACTAAAGAAAGCTTTATCTGCTTTGATCAAGCTTGGGAAAGGTCCTTTGGCACATCAACTACTGCTAAAATCATATGGTTCCCGCCTCCAAAAGAGTATTGAGCTTTTCCTTCCGTCATGTTCTGTGTATCCCAAAACATTTCCAGCTACACTATCCAGGCTTGTGTTTTCAATAATTTCTGTGACAACAAAAGAATCTGGTTTGATATTTGGTGATAATCCTGTATATACCAATAGGGTTGTTCAATGGGTGGAGTGGGAAATCGAATACTTTGTACGGTTGGTGAAGGAGAATGCACCCTCTTCTGAAAAACTTTTTGCTTTGGGCACAGCTAGCAATTGTGTTCAGGCTAGTCTTACATACTCCTCAATGCTGGAATCACAAGGTCTGAAACTGTCAAAGTTGCTTTCGGTGCTCTTACGACCATACATTGAAGAAGTGTTAGAGTTGAATTTTAGATGGGCCAGAAGGGCAGCTCTGGATGTGACAGAAATAGATGAGAGCTCGCTTTTGTCACCTCGATCTATGTCTCCATTATCTGCTTTTACAACATTGTCAGATAGTGTGCTTGTTGATAGTGGAATGAAATTCATGGACATCATTGAAGTAAGCTGGCTCTCTTCTGTTATTCTGCGAATGAAAAATTCTGTAGACCTTGTGTCCTAGTGCTTTATTTTACACATTTACTTCAAAGTTCAAACAAGCATCTTCAGACCTTGTGTCCTAGTGCTTGTGAAAATATCTGCACACATACATATGCATTTGAGTATGTATGTATGCGTGCATGACACTTTCTTGGTTCACAATGTTTCCTGTTTGAAGTTTACTTATTGATCTGGTAGTCTAGTAGTTTATGATGTTCTAATGATCATTTCATTGATAGTGTTTGGTTCAAATAATTTGTACAGGATATATTGGCACAGCTAACGCCCATGGCTGTCTTGCATTTTGGAGCCAATGTATTAACAAGAATTTCACAGCTGTTTGATAAATACATGGATATGCTAATTAAATCCCTGCCAGGTCCCTCTGATGATGACAATCTCACAGAGCTGAAGGAGGTTAGACACTTCAGAGCTGAGACTGATTCGGAGCAGCTTGCACTTTTGGGATTTGCATTTACTATTCTGGATGAACTTTTACCCCTTGCCGTAATAAAAGTTTGGAGTCTAACAAATGAAAGCAAGGAGCTGGAAAGTGAAAATATTGTGCCTAATGCGAGCATTACAGCAGAATTGAAGGAATGGAAGCGCAGCCTTCAGCATTCTTTTGACAAGCTTAGAGATCACTTCTGTCGGCAATATGTTTTGACTTTCATCTATTCAAGACAAGGAAAAACACGATTAAATGCACTAATTTATTTAAGTGGGGAAGGGGCGGATTTGTATTGGGACTCTGATCCTCTTTTGTCATTGCCATTTCAGGTTACCTTCTTTTCCTACTGCTGATTTCCCCACTAAGGTCTGTTAATGCTACTCTTGGATGTGCATGTGCTTCCATTCTCAATTTCAGTATTTCTTGCAATCCTTGTATCTTCAGGAAACTTCATGAATTCCTCTGTTACTGTGATCACGTCAACCCTGACTTTTAAACTATCTCCATTTCTTTTCTAAATTCATATTTATTAGATATAAATGCTGAATAGCAACCTATTGTTTCCACCACCAAACTTATTCCCATTCCAAGATATTAGATAGAATTGATATTCATAAATACTTATTAGAACTGAGATCTTTTGTTGAATTGCTCATTCAATAAACTGTCCTTATCTTTCATGTCTTGATGAGGACTCAAACCCCCATGCTTTTTAGCACTTATGTGAGTGTTTTAGTCCTTTGTGATATATTGTCTTAATCTTATTGGTTTTGCAAATAGTGTGTTAATGCTTTGATCTGACTCTATTTACTTGTTATTCAACTTAAAACATGCTCTCGAGAAACCTATTGTCAAGCCAAGGATCTTGGATCCGACCCCCTTTCTCTCATTCAGCCACTATACAGAAATTGGGCTTACTATGTATTTTGCACCAGTATCCTTTTGGTACTGAAACTATGTTTTTCTGCAGGCATTATTTTCAAAGCTTCAGCAATTAGCAACTGTGGCTGGAGACGTGTTACTTGGGAAAGAGAAAATACAGAAAATTTTGCTTGCTAGGCTAACAGAGACTGTTGTGATGTGGCTGTCTGAGGAGCAGGAATTCTGGGATGTGTTTGAGGATGAATCAGTTCCACTTAAGCCACTTGGTTTGCAGCAGGTATTTTGTTGTGTCTTCTGAGAGGATGCCAATGTGGGGGTGTTTATGTGTTTTTTTTTTTTTTCTTAAAAGAAAAAAATTGTTGTGCTGGTCATAATACATTTACCTGCTCTTTCCAAATTCTTAGAAAAATACTTTCTGTGAAGAATAATTTGTATTCGTTGCACTCTTCCAAGTTTGTCCATTAATAAATAATTTCTGTAAGGAATAATCTTCTTTTATATCACAAGTTAGAGTACAGGACTAATTGAGTATTATGAAAATCAGAAGTTGAGAAGTTATTTGTTGGAGTGAGAGTCAGTGACTTGGTC
>Ga0307515_10001765_pt1 | contig 48199 bp, 39 predicted proteins | sample 17_EM_MG_FD_194513 | JGI IMG/M metagenome (GOLD analysis project Ga0307515, IMG submission 194513) | Populus trichocarpa ectomycorrhiza microbial communities from riparian zone in the Pacific Northwest, United States - 17_EM | ecosystem: Host-associated > Plants > Roots > Unclassified | place... | reverse complement strand
CTTTGTCTCTCGATACGCACTTCGAGTTTAGTCCTGCAATATCCACATCACCTGCGTCCGATCCCGCCCGTTACAATGGGTGGCATGACAACACAATGGAATGATAATAAAGTCAGGGAGCGCATCTGGGAGATTGCCCAGTCCATGGGCAGCAGCAACAAGTGAGGCGCCGGCCCCAAGCAATGGGATCTTCTAATCTATCATTGCATTACTCGAATCAGTGATCCAGTGTCTAAATGGCCTCTTTGGAAGCGGTACATGGCAGACAAGACTATCCTCGATGGTCAGAAACTGAAGGCAGCACTGGACGAGTTCGTGGAGGTTGGCCTACGCTGAAGGAAGAATTGGATCGACGAAACCCCGACCAAGAAGAGGAAATTTGTGCACATTGGTATGTATTTCATCGCCCCAATGCTTCTTTTGCTCTTCCTGATGATGTGTAGATAGTACAGAAGACGATGAGGATGAGAACTCGGGTCACCAGTCTTCTGTTACGGGGGTTTTTAATCCCAATAATCAATACAACATTTATTGAATCAAGTACAGCCACCTATCTAAGAAACTCTTTCTCTCCTCGTCTTATAGTAAGACTCAACCACTTGCAGCTGTGTTGCAAGAGCGGCCAGTCGAAATCGATACCAAAGCCCGTCTCCTCTGTAGATGTAAATCACACCTCGTCGTCGAAGAACCACTCATCGGAAAACTCCTCGAATGGTAACAAACCGGTTCTCAGATATCTCAGCACCAGGTAGTCGATATTCTCGAGTTCGCATAAACCTAAAACCACTCGGTAGGTGTGCGTTAAACGGTGCTCTTCCACACTGAAGAGAAGGTTGCCGAAAAGTTCGACAATCTGTTGCATTGCGTACTCAGATTGTGTATACCTGTGTCCGGGCATATAATGCGTAGTCACGAATATGAATAAGAGTAGTAGAAGTAATTTTGAAAGTTTTCAATAGATAGAATTCTTAATAATATTGTAAGATCGTCTTCGGTGTTCTGAATGTTGACTGTGAATTGCTGCTTGAGCTTGATCCTCTCATTGCTGGAACAATGACAGCTCTTTATAGTCGTCTTCGCGGGTTTGTACACCCATACTTCGATGCTATGACTACACAGCTCATGATGGCGTTATCGTGGTCGCGACATGCAACAGAGCATGCGCCCGGTGATAAAGTGCCACGCATCCCAATAGGTTAACGTGTTCATGCAATGTGGTTTCAAAGCTTGCGCTCCTGATAAGAATCAGGCCATCCATTGCATGATATCATGTTAGACAATGTGTCAGATGAAACTTGAACTTAGACATCTTACTACCCGTTTGCGACAGTAGTTGGAACGTCTGCCGACAAATTAGTTGGCAGCGCTTATCGCAAATCAATGCCTCACCTTAAAGGCTATTTGGCTTGCATCATAGATTCAATCGGCGACCAACCAATACTATGCCAACGTAGAACTTAACGCGTCAGCTCATATCGAATATGAGTCTGATGTTGCAATGCATACTAACTCAAACCAATGAGCAGGGTTGCTTCAGGCCTCTTATCATCAGCCAACGTCATAATTCCCTCAGACACATTGTGCTTACGCCGAGACCACACTCTCTCTGGCCAGGGAGTACCCTGGTAGTTCTTATCGCCTGAGGCAATAAGCCAGAGGTCCCATGTATTCACATAATGACTATCATCTGCTGTGTTTGTGTGTCAGAGTAACCTCCAGTCCAATCAAACAAATCCCGCTAATATCTAGGATGTGAACATGGTTGAAAACATTGCGCTTGGCAGATGTAACATCTTTCGATCTGGCAACATTGTTGCGTTATCAAATAAGGATTACCGTAGTATGTATCCTTTCAATGACTTCACTAAACAAGAGTACTTGCTTATTCAACCGACGTGCAACTCTTAACCTCCCCGCTAAAGAATGTAAGACTGGTCTGCTTGCGACGTCATGAATAGGTGTTGTGCATATCACGTGACTAGACCTGGAGTAACTCCATGACATGTATTAATATAACTATCGCAAGTACCATTATCGCTGTGAAGGGAGAACCCTTATCATCTTCGCCGATCAAGTTGCGTTGCAACACCTTGACCGATTTCCTTGTCGAGCCATTTAGCTTTACCATCGCCTATGTGGATCCCGACATTGGTGTGAAGAGGGTGGGTGAAAACAATACTCAGCTATTCTCATGGCACTGGCCTGGGGATGATGAATCAATACTTCCGATAGTTACATCAATCGTCGATACAACCATTTTATCAATCGTGAATGCTGCAATCGCCAGTCTGCCAGACTCCAGCCGGAAAATCTGAGAGGTTTGGGGCTACCGGGAGGAGCCTAATGGAGATGGTGGTCCGCACGCCCATAATGTTACCCCAACCTCCAATAACAATACTGCTGCTGGATGGCTAAAGGCGGCGATGAAATTAAACAACCCAACACTGTTTTCCATCATTTATCATGGCCAACAAGCCAACAGCATATCTGGTTCCCAGCCGCCTATGCATGGTGGCCACAGCTACCTGCCTCTGGATCACATTGTCCCGCCTCCAGCCGAAGAGATGATCAATGATATCGGAGAGGAATCGGATGGCGATACTGAGATGCGGCGCCCAAATCCCAGATGCTTCCCGACAACAAAAACAGGGTTCCACAAGTTCAAACAGAAGCCTCACAGGAAGATTATCAGACAGCAGCGATACCTTGAAGTCATTCGAAACTGTGCTCTTGGTCTCTTTGCCGATTTCAAGCAAAGTGTTGTTCCTGACAAGGATGTGGCTTGGCAACGTGAGCACGATCACATTGTGAATCCTCACACTGTGGGCTCTTTGGCCAATAGGAAGTGTGCAAGCAGCAGCTGCCAAGCTGCAAATTAGTTGTTGTGAGGGTGTAATGCACTCGCTGGATTGTTGTTCAAGGATTTGTGTGGTGGGAGGATATTTTTCTTGCACTTTGGAGGGTGGACAGATGAGTGATAATTTGGAGTTTTTTGGAGAGGTTTTGGGTCTCATTTTGGTGTTTTGTTTATTTTATTATTACATTGGTCATATTCATGCATGAAGGGCTGTGTTGAGAGTCCATGATGTTGGGATTAATCATTGAGATGTTTGTTTTTGGGAAAGGCATTGTGACGGTGATAGGACTCCATGTATGGCTATCATGTAATGGGTAGTTCGGTATCTTTACCCAACAGAAGTTAGCCTGAAGGATTAGTGGAACACAAACACTTTTTAGCTCGTTGTGACAATGATTTTTGTCAAAGGAAGCCAATCAACAACCCTGCAGCATGCTTGTCACCTGCCATTCTTAGTTCCAAGTTCCCATCCATCCAAGGAGTTGGAAGCGTAGGTGACAAGACAAGCCAAGATCCTAGAATCGTTGACAAGATAACAAGACACATCACGATGATGCTTTTAATCATATCAACGCTTTCTTTCCTTTGCACAACGCTTTAATTCATTTACTATACATTTATTCACGTTTCCTTCAGTCACTTCTTTATTTTTTTCGTACCTATCACTCACCACCTTTTCAAATCATGACATGAAGGTGCCGCACTTCTCCTCCTCCTCCTTTTCTTTACAGCACTAGGAGAAGCAGACAATCTATCCACGATGAGGATCTCGATGACGATCTGTGCACGATACCCGACATTTACAATGATCATCGATATGGCAATTCAGAATCCGATGATGAGCCTCTTTGGCAACCATCCTGGAAAGCGATGGGCAAGCAGCCATCAAAAGATTCCTTCATGCCAACACTTGGAAAACGAGTCACAGCAACTCAATTAACTGCTACGTTGGCACAACCCATACATCCTGAGCATTGGGAGGTCTATGTTGTCTAGGAGGAGGAGGATGCACGTGAGCCTGCACCGCTGGCATCCAAGAAGGTATTCAATTAAGCGTTTAAACGATTGAATTCGCCCGCTAATGTATATATTTACTAGAGGAAGGATTCAAACGAAGCTAGGGTCAATCGTAAGTGAGATGTGATTGAAGTGAGATGACTGATGCTGGGTGAGAGCCATAACACAATGGCAAGTAATAATGCCGCGCGAAGCGAAGCGAGCCTCCTGTTGAGATGAGATATCCTGGGGCTCGTATCCGGGACTGAGGAGATCATTGACACTGCTAACAAGATGTCTTGGGAACGGTGTGTTAGGGCTACGACTACAATTCCCTACATCTGGATCTTGGTTTGCTCTATCGCCCAATCACTCACTGTACGGACACATAAGGTTGGTGAAACTATTTTGCCTACATTCCGGAGTCGGTATAACTGTACACCCACTTGGAGGCATTCAGGCGCTCTCAGAAACCCAGAGGTACAAAATAAGGCCTGTCTGGAAGAATCATACTCACCTTACAACATGTTAACAGTAGCATCAGGTGTGGACGACGCATACTATCGAAGCAGACGATGAATAATGGAACCATTGATCTGGCCAGTTAGTACAATCTCAACGCTGAAGGAGGAGAGCGGAGAGAAAACTTCCCCACTCTTCGTCAGCTTTTGTAGATAGCGGTATCAACTACAGGATGTCACTGCGCTGCAGCTGCGAGACATAAAAGCAATAAAATAATCACATAAATTATTAAATCATCCATACAAATACAAAAGGGTTCCTCATCGAGGTATATGTATACAAAACAAAACGATCGCAAGATAGCAATCAACACCCCCATTTGAGCTCAACCACAACACGCTAAACGCAGAAGCAAAAACACCCCACCGATCAATGCAAAGCCAGTGCGAAAAATAAACAAACCCGAACAAGTAACGGAGAACGGGAATCATAAATAAGTTCGGCATCCCCTAAAACCCCTGCTGCCTTCCTCGATTATTAATGCATTGTCAGTGCGTAAAACAAGCAAACCCAAAAATGAAACCCGAGTGAGAAACAGAGAAAGGAAGTCAAACAAGTCCCACCATTCAGACTAAAACCCCTGCTGCCTATGCCACTTTTCCCTCCATCCCTCAAAAAGCGGATAATCCTTAAGCGTCTCGACCTCCCACTCCTTACTGACCAATCCCGACTGTACCTGTTCTTCCTTCCACTTCTTGAGCGCCGGCTTTGCCACATGTTCCACATGCCAGGTGTTCTTGTACTCCATTAGATTCTTTTTCCCATTCTCGAGTACCTCCAGAACCACTGCTGGAACACCGGGCTCGTCCGCAACCTCTGTCAGCGGCGTAAACAGAGCCTTGAAGTTAAACACAATTGCACCACTGAGTGGGAGCCGACGCAAAGTCTGCCAGTCGACGCGAATGAATATATCCTCGAGCTTGAGATCCGGGTTTTGCCAGTTACGATGCTCAGCATGAGAGTCGTTAGGGGGCATGTAGAGCGGCTGCAGGTATTCGAGCCCCCAGGAGCCGCGTTGGATTGGTGTGTTGGTTAGCATCTTGGAGAAATACCTATGAAGATCAGCACAATCAGGGTATACAGGGTGAGGGAAGAGGGCTAACCGATCCATGCTCATACTCATCTTTTCTTTGTAATCTGGAATGGGTTCGTGGATCTGTTTCAAGCTTTTCCCAATCTTGCTGGCAACGTTCCATCCCAGACTGGAGCAGATAATCCCCGCACGGAACTCATACTCGCCCGTTTCCTGGTTCTTGAGAGTAATAGCAAAATCCTCGGAGACGTTTTCGAGAAGCATCTCAAGTGGTGGCATGGAACGGATCTGGAACTCTTTTCCCAAGATACGGTTCACAAACACTTCCGGGGAGTCAGAGGGCTCAAGACTGAAGTAGTGTGGGTAGCGAGCAACAAGGAACTGCAATGCCATCTCCATCACCTCCTTTGTAGCCGCTTCTGAACCAGGGAGAGACTGCAACATCCCGGCACCGTGTTTTTCGTACAACTCCTTCCTCTGTGCAATCCGTGTGATGTACGTATTCTCTAGTTCGAGCCACCAGTCGGGTTCCATCTTCTTGAAGGCTGTAAACAGTCAGTAACAGGGTTAGGGGTAACGGGGTGGAACACAAACACATGGTCTGGTGGTACGCCCACCGGAACGGTCTATACGGCCTCGGGAGTGCCTTCTTGATGTCGAACTCCGCATAAGGTTTTGGCAATGGAACACCACTCAGCGTGGCATAGTCTGGGAAATCGCCATAGCTCTGGATCTCCTCCTTTGACCTGTTAGTCACAGGAGATTCCACCGCGGCTGAAGCCGGCGATGAAGCATTGGAGTCTCTTCTGGAGCCCGGGATGGCGTTGGTTAGTAGTAATACGAGGGAGGGACGGCCCTGGGTCTCGAGTGGAAGCTTGGGCTTCTCGGAAAGGTCGGGTGAGACGGATCGTGGAGGTGTAGCCGAGTGCCTAACAGGCTTGTTGCATGGGAAGAGGAGAACTGCGGCAGACACCAGGATCAGAATGCTGCCGAGGGAGATGTAAATTGGAGATGCAGCAATTGTCGACATAACGGATGGTTGACTGGCCGTCGATCGCGGTAGTGGTGGTGGTGAAATGGAGATGGTTCGATTTCGATTTTGAGATTGAGGTCGAAGGTCGAGGTCGAGGTAACACCCAATGACGTACAAGCGGGTATCGAGGGAGAGCGCTGTGATCGGAATATATGTAAGATTATGCAAGCCAGTCCGGCGCCAATGCACAATTTTTTCTTCGGTGTCTTTTGGATTGTCTTTACCGCATTCAAGCGAGAAGCCTAAAGAGCTTGTCGTGGTGGTAATTCTGGTGCTCGTGGCTGCGGTCTCGTGCGATGCTCGTGGCCTTCCGTTAAAGTTTCCTCTTCTCGGTACCTCAATGCCGCCCACAGAAAATCCAAAGTATTGTGTCGTATGGTATCTAGCTGCTGCTTCGAGACGCATTGTATAAGAAGGGCAACATAGCGATATTAAATATTAGAGAATAATAAAAAGCAAAAACAACCTTGCGGAGAGATATCGATAGTAATATCAACTACTGCAGGTCAGTTCGTTCCGGTGCACACTTGAGCTTGACACTAATCGCTCTGCAGGTATATATTATCGATACCCCACTGCATGCGCAAAGTGCTGTGGGAGGGGAAGAAACCAACAACAATAACCGAAGATCGGTACCAATTGAATACGTAAGTATATCATCTGCAACCAACAGAGTGCAAAATATTCGTCTGATACGTATACTCTTCCCTGCCGGCAGATGTCGATTTGCACGTCATGGGCACATGTCCACCAACGTGGCCACCAACATCAGGCAACAATTGCGCTGTTCCCTTTTTCGTGCAACCGTTCCAGAAGAATGTCGCTGAGTCCTAACTTCGCTCGAGGGGAAAGTATCACCATTCCCGGAAATCCGCAACGCCCATCAAAAAAGAACCTTTGGGATGCAGTCGAGTGCAATTCGCGATAAGGAGATGCCGCTTTAGCTGTTGTTGTGGTGGTAGTGGAAGTGGTGGTGGCTGTCGTGCTGGGGGGCAGGAAATTTTTGCCGTATAAGGAATGGAGTTCCCGAGTGGGTTGGGGTTTCTACATACGCTGTGCCGTACCCATGCACATTGATATCTGATGATTCTTATCGATACCAGCATTAAGCCTTTCCTTAGCGCAGGTAAACCCCGAATCTTGAAGTATTTGTATTCGAAGGAAGGCAGGCCCATTGAATCCCATAATACTCGAGCCATCCGCGAGCCGTTAGATCCAGTGCCACAATCAACCCACGACCTCATACTCTCAGCTTCCTAACTTGCCACGATAAGTCCAGCTGATCTACCCATATAGCCTCCAGTTTCCGGTGAAGCAGTCCATCTAAGGTCAACTCGATTTATCGGCGTCCTCCGAGATTTCCTGGGCTGAATTCGTCGGACTCCGTACCATTAAGAACGCTACCACCCCAAAACCCGGATACGACTGCAACGCTAGCTATTCTCTACGTTCAGGTTGTTAGTGCAGTCATGCCACTGCCAGAAGTACCAGAGTGATAGCCTGTGTGTGTTTATCCCAGATTACTCGTGGTATCGCGCACCATAATACCTGTTGAACCAGCAACGCGTATATCTTCCTTCATGTCCACTGTATATCTATCTCCGGAACTTGATGCCGACACTCCTTAATCATCCCAGGGTGTATGTATCTACGACGAATCCTTAGGGTGCTCAGCCTCTAGGAGATACCCACACGCGACCCCAAACAAATCCAAAGTGGTACGTCCTCCAAGGACTGCACTAAACACCTAGTGTCCCTGTGGAATTCAAAGGATCTCGGGCACTATTCTATAGTTTGGGCCATGTGCACCCCGAGCCTGGTACCTTTAAATATGTGCTTTTGAACACTTGATGGACGCGCTCAATTCCCAGCCAATGAGGAAGCATAGCAAAAGGTTGAACGTGCTGTTAACGTTATACCGACGGTGTCAAACAACCCTACAGAAGCCTAGATTAGTGCAACTTGGTGGTGTATCTCGGTCCAAACAATGATCAACGCCCAGGTTACAGACCTCCTATTTCCTTTAAGCTTAGCAGAAAAGTAAACAAGAGCCGTTGCACACTCTCCCTAGACCATTAAACCAAGGTCACGCTGGCAGTTCAGTAGGGCCTAGCTAAAATTACTAGAGGGGCACTAGGGAACTCATGGTATTAGTGAAATAAGCTTTTGTCCTAGCCGCGAGCTTGGAGCCTTAGATACCGCGGGTTCACCTGCGGCACTCACTTCCCGGCCAATATGGGCGTTGGAGCACTCGTATGCCATCCGCAAGCTGAAATCCGGAGGCACCTAGGCGAATTGCGATCCGTGCGGGGTGAGCGTGTGCGCGGAGCGGAGAGCACACGCCAGTGGCGGAGATAAGGTTGCGCGGGTTCCCATTCGTTCCGGCGTGGTTAGTGGGCTGCTCACAGACCAGCCTTGAATCATAGTGGCGTAATTTGTCATTTAAATTTTGCCCTGGTAATGTCGATTCGGGAACCCGCGGACCCTCGTGGGGATCGCGGGGTCGCAACTCCTCGGAAGGCCGGCCATTCGTTGAACCGCGTTATTACAGCAGCGGGGCTGGGTAAGTCCATATATACCCAATCAAACCCACCGTCTTGTCTCACCACAACAAAAACCTTCACCATGCCATACCAAACGCCCTCGTTCTCGTTCTCGCATCTTTCTCCTCACTCCCAGCTCTCGCTGGCGTCTCACATGACTTTCACATCACTCATCGACTTCGCCCTCGCCTCTCCAACCTTCAGTTCCTTCCTCTATCTCAACATCCGCGAAATCGTATCCGCATGTCTCCAGACACAATACGGCTACCTCCCCGATCTCTCCGCTGTGACCTACAACTCGCCTGCGTTTCCTGCGTTTCCAGAGGGCTCAGATGAGCACCAGTTACTCCTTGAATTGCCACTGCTGAACTACCTTATGCTTGAAGAAGGCCTGTCGGGGCTTCCGGAGTATCAACGTTTCCTTTCTCTTCTGGCCTCCAGTACGGGAACGGCACTGTCCGATGAAGACAAAGACACCTTGTACGGTCCGGGCGTCCGTGGGTTGCTGCGCTATTTCGTACGTTACCACACGTTGCGGAAAACCGTCAAATCCCGAGAAGTAAGATGGCGGAAGATGTGTGCGTTCCTGAGGAGGCATTATACGGTATGGGGGATCCACGAGATTGCAGGGGTATATGAGTGCCTGTGCGACATTGTCGCAAGTCGGATGGAGGGCGGGGGGAGGGACGATATGGAGACTGAGTGTGCGTATGTTATTGCGCAGTTGGAGGTGCTAAATATGCCCCTTAGGAACGGGAGACAGTGGTTGAAGGAGAAGGAGAAGGCAAAACGTACCGATGAGGAGAACAGAGCCCTGAGGAGGGAGCATAAGATGTTTTTTTGGAAACCAGCCAGGGATGCGTTGATACAAATGGCGGAGCACAAAGGCAATCGGGAAGAATGTGAGAGAGGAGAAAAGGATGTGAATTCGGATAATATACTGGGCAAGAGCAATGATGACGATTCTGGGGGCGAATTTTCTGGGGGGAGTAGGACGGTACAGATTAGCGGCGGGTTGCTGGAGAAGCTGTCGGGGACGAAATTGGAAGGGACGGGACGCAGGAGAAGGTCAATGTCCAGTTCTTTTTGAGGTGGGATAATGGTGGGGTAGTTGGAGCTTGGGCGTTCGCGGTTGCTATGATATATGCTGTGTACTTGTGTGTGCTGATCCTTTCTTGCTGGGTCTTTGGATTGGAGTGGGTTGTATTTTGTTGCTTTGATGTAATTAACTCCTTCCTGTTGTTTGGGTTCCGGGTTGAGGCAGCGTTTGAGGTGTTTTTATGCAGACTGTATATAATATTAGAAGCTAAACACAGGTAAGCAACTAGTGCTAAGGATGAAACGTTGAAATAGCAATTGATGGAGGTTTTTCAGTGCTTGATGTGTAGTACCATTTGTGTAGCCCGAACGAAGCGGTGCAATCTATGCAGGATTACTCCAGTCTATTGTTGTCTCATGCGATGTAATGAAGTCGTACACCATAGTAGCGCCAGGAAATGAAGCAGAAACCAATGAGCAATGTGTCTGGCCACCAGCGGTTCAACCTGATACCATAGCTGTGCATCCAGAGACCGGAATCAAAGGCGTAATCGAGGTCACATAACATAGGGTCGGACGGTGGCACGTGGGGTAGTGGTAAAATGATGAGTATTGAGGCGGCGGGGACGACGGCGGCGGCTATGTAGTTAGTGGTGGAGTAGAATGTTGAGATTTTGTGAGGGTAAAAGTGGCAAAGGTAGTAGAGAGAGTAGAGGTTGTGGAAGAGAACTTTCAGTCATGCTCCTCTTTACAAGTTCGGGCCCGGATCTTTCCCGACACGACTGACAGACTTAGACTGTGCTGGTACAGAGTAGACAGTCTCGAAGTCGTCACTATTCATCTCGGCCGCTAGGGTGAATTTAGCTGGATCAATGAGCAGAACCGTTGTTTGTCTGCTTATAACAAGAGAAAATCTGATCCCCACATGCATTGCGTGCGTTAGCCTAGTAACCCACCCGCTTCCGCTTCCTTGTTTCCCTCGACCTCTTCTACCTCACCCATCACCCATCACCATCACCCATCCCAATCCCAACTCCTATTTTATCGCCATTTTCATCCCCATCATCATCGTCCTACGGAGGTCCGTATCAGTGAGAGCACAGCGAGAGAGCTTCCTTTCTAGCTCTTCGGCACCCTGGAATAATATCGCCCCGACCAACAGCGCTTAGTTCGAGTGTGTCTTTGGTCAGTCAAATACTCGAGTTTCGGCAGGCCGAGTCCTATGGAGATGGAGCATTCCACCAGCGAAAACGAACTCACAGACACTAAGAGTGATGAGTTCAAGTGTTTTGAATCAGTATACCCCTGAGCGCCGAGGATGACCCCCAATCATGATCAACTATTACAGGTACACTAGAGAAATAGATGTTCTTTGGTTCAGAATTCGGAGGCTGGAAGCGTCGAGCTCTCTTCACTCGTAAGAATCTTGAATCTTTTCGTCTCTGGTGTTAGCCTTAGAACTAATGTTGTCTACTTAGCAACGAGTTTGTGCTTGAAGTTAGAAATCTGTTGGAGGGATTCCACGCCTCCGCTGGGGCATAAGCTTAGCATTCGTTTACTGTATTTAGCGATTTAGTACGAATCTTTTTCCTTAGCTAAATTAACGTGCTAATATGTGCTGCAGACTCTGGAGGTTGCTGCCTGGTTTTGTGTATATCTAACTTTGGCTTCGAAATATTACTGTCCTTTACAGCAGCATTCTTTGTAATCGCGCTTTTTCGCTGCTTTTGTCATGTTCTGTGCTAGTGTAAGTAAGATAGTTCGATTGCTAACATCGAAATTATTGCGTTTAGTTGATCTATAAGGCTCCGGATAATTGCACCATGGTTGAATGAAACATCTTAGAGAGGATATCTAAGCAATTGAACTTATATCCTAGGGTGCATGGGGGCAACGAGAAGCGGCAAATGATTCCATATAACAGCGCTTGATTAAGTCTCAATTCTTATGTCCATGCCCAACCACCCAAGCGGTATCTTCCGTCGTGTAAAAAAACGGCAAAACGCTCTTTGAGGAAATATGGTCACACTTTCTAGAACTCTAGTATATGCGTCAAAATGCTAATTACTCACAATAATGGTGCTGAGGACGACTCTAATATGTGTAGTGGAGGAGACGCTCTTGATTGCTACCTTCGGAAGGATCTTACAATATGGATTTCGTTGTGTTTCTCCTACATGCTTTAGATGGTTATGAATTCACTAACCTTGTGGCCTAGAATTACAACTGGAAAACAAGGGTCTGACTTGAGTATTTGTTCCAGGTTTAAACTTCAATGAGCTTAAAATGAACTATCGGGTAGGAGATCTAGAGTATTTACAGCTTTCAGCTCCTTGTTTCCAACTATTCTCCCGCTCCTAGTTTGTCTAATTCGGCTGGGCTTATTCGCCAACGCTGGGCACGAGAGAACCCAACCGGAATAATAGATTTCTGCACTCGGTGGCTAAGATCTGCAGCCACCATCCAAGCCCTGCCCCGAACCCTGAGTCCTAATCATAAATACGCGGTTTATTATTTCTCCCTTACTTACATTGATCCGTCAATACGTTCCTGGGGCGATAAGGATTGTACCTCCCGATCACCCTCAAATTTATGGAGGGGAGGCGGGTGGGATTAGTGGCTATGGTGTTGAAGTGAAGACACCTGTAGTGCCCTCTGTAGTGGGGACTTGGCCACAGGGGTTCTCTTTAGGGATATGGTGGGGAAATTTCTGGATATATATATATGCCAAGGCTGCTTGCAGCCGAATGCAGAATGATTACACCAACAACCCTCAAGTTTATATGGTGGAAACTGATAATCCCAACACTGCACCCCCAATTCTTAGAAGCTCTATACGATAAATTCAGAATCAAATCCACTACATTCGGATTGACTCTCCATAATCTTTTGCAGTTACTAAACTCAGTTGTAAAGAAGCGCGTGGAACAGTCTGCGTAACCGCTGTACAGTCACACTCCTTGTCCAGAGAAGCTCCAAGTTTAGGAACTAGGCAATTTTTGCAACTGGACTTTAACAGTTCGCGGACTGGTGGGCTCATCGACTGGACGGAACATATACATAAGTATCTACACGGGGCGCATGCGCACTATTATCAACGGAACGTGCAAGTACTTAAGCGAACAAAGCCTCCAGGTACCACAGGCAATGCGCAAATACTTCAGGCACAGCCCAAGGGCTTAGCTATAGGTACGCGGCCCGACTTAAACTTTGGGAAGTTCCGATGTTCAAAGTGCTTGAGCTTTTGGAGAGAGTTCATGAGAAGCCCAAGCTTCTGATGCAATAAGTCAGCGCTTGAGGAGACTCACCAATGTGTAATACTTAATTTTAGATCTTTAACTGCCAAGTCGGCTGCTAGTTAAGCGAATGTGTCAGAGCCTCAAGCGGATACCCTAAATCCAACCTTCTACCAACAACCATTCCTGTTATGAACAGCTACTTAGCTGTAGCCACCATGGCCGGCACTTCAAGGTCTCTATCTCCACATCTGCCTCGCACCTCTCCCCTCGCACACTCGCCTACGAGCCGGGCCTGCTCAACTTTTACCCCTACTCCCCATCCCATGACACAGAACTGTATCTCAACCAGGATACAGCAAGCTATCCATCAGCCGTTCATCCCCTCAAACATCCATCTTCGAGTCGGATCAACTCCTCTCTTGCTTGCATTCCCCATTGCACCGACGATCTGGAATTGTATCCAGTGTTCCTAAGCGGTCAGGCCCGGCCAGCCTGCAAAAAGCCGGGCCTGATCTTCGCTAGTGCAGGCCTGTAAATTAAAGCCTAGCCGGCCGCCGGGCCTCAGATTCCAGACCTGGCCCGCTGCCAGAGAGCCTACAGGCCGCCAAGATTATGCAGGCCTCGAAGATATATGCAGTCTTCAAAGATATGCAGGCTAGCCGCTAGATATCTGCAGGCCAGGCCGCTTAAGAACACTGATTGTATCCCAACCAGCATAGCATGAGATGCGCTTCTTCCCTCTCGTGCATGGCTCCACGAATGCAACACGTGGATAGAGTTACAGAAGACTTGTGAGGGAGAGCTCCGGGAGCTAGCTCGATCACCTCTGATTGCAAACCACAATATCGGCATCGACTGCGACGAGAGTCCACAGAGGTCGTGATTCTACGATACATTTCCAAAGGCAGATTTTGAAAACGAAGAGTGTTATATAGGTAACGACAAGCTTCAAACTTCTGAGGAAAGTCTCGGGCTTCCCATGATTTTGCTTCCAAAGTTAATGTGCACACATTGTTACCAGGCGGCTCGGTGCCCTCTACAAGACCGTCCCAGTCTCTCGGTTAGCTTGGAAGAGCAATCAGTTTGGTGGGCTATTCTTCGATGACCCCAGTGCATACCATGTCACTGAATTCAAAAAAACACGAATCAATCATTTTACGGGTGTTAGAAGAGTTCTGCGCAGTGAGGTTTAACCATTTCGAGCTCTCAATATTACCATACCGACGATCTACAGTTCTATATAGACTAAGACTCGGTGAGCTATACTTTACCTACAACCTACTGTGCGTGCAATAAATACTCCACTCAACCCTTTTGCCACCGCACTGCTCCTGTTTAAAACAGTCAACACTCCGTCAGTAACCGCCAACAATATGGCCCCACTACAACCTTTCTCGAATGCCGGCCTTCATCCACGGTCTGACGACGGCCTTAACCGCGGCAACCTCAGCAAGTCAGAAGACATCCCGGAACGATACGTGGGCATATTTCAACGCATAGAAAACGTCTTGAGTCCTATCCGAATATGAAAAATAAGTATGAGTTCATGTACAACACATGCAGGAAAGTACGACCCATCGTATTGGGCGACTTGCATATCGCTAACTTAGGAACATCGCGAATGAGGGTTTGCTATGCAACGATGACAGGATTGATGCTTCTCAACAACCACCCAGCGAACACACCTCCAAAAGCTTCTGATCTCGGTAGATTGATGACTGATATAACTACTACCATGGGGCATGAAGAAGGCTGTAGGTCTCGTAGTGAACTTACGGGGAAAGGGGCTTAGAGAGCTGTTGGGTGGTAGATTTCACCCAGCTAGTTACTCCTATTCGCAAACGAGAGCAGCACGCTACATGGCTTCTCAAACGATCTTGGTGGTATGAAAATCGGGGCGGTGGGCGATGACAACGACAATTACTGCGGTGTCAAATTACCAGTGGTGCTATTGCTGTTTTTCGTAAGCTTTTTATTTATTCGCACCCTGCAACCCTGACCGAGGCAGTAAATGACTTTAAATGGCTAGTAATTTTCTTGAATTGACGCTTGGCAATGACTATTGTTCGCGGTGCTCAAGGCCTCTCCGACCTGATCGCCAATTCGGACACTTTTTCCGACCAGCACCTGAGCTGGAATCGAGCTTAACTTTTGGCTCCTAAAATATTTGACATTGTCTTACAGGTGTGTGAGCATGTGTACATGTGTAGATGCGCTCATTGGTGAAGTTTGTGTGGTCACATGATGATGGTGGTAGTGGTGCTGTTGGTGATGATGGAAGGCGGTAATGTGTTATCATGCTGGGAAAGTGACTAGAGAAAGTTCCGCTTCTACTAGGAACATCAGATTACTACCCCGTTACAACTCCTCCCACCTCTCTTGCTCACATGTAGAAAACGTCACGGGCTACTCGGATGAATCTTGCTTGGCTGAAGGCAACAGATCCTAACTTTATGATTGGCTAAAATCCGATCACTCAGCAGTTACTGCGCCCTTGGGCCCATTCCACGACATTGTGAAGATCTTTGTTTTGGGCCTATCAGACACGACGATCTCGGTCCTTTCTGCTCTTTTGATTGGCGTCCGAGGAATGAGTATCCGAGTGGCCCGTGAAGTTCCTAGTGGCAGCGGCGGTGTCTGTGGTGGTGGTTATAGTGGTAACGGTGACGATAATGGGATTTAACCACATATCGTGTGAATTGGATGATACACCCAAAAGGTACTCGAAACCGCCAAATACCCGCGCAGCCAACACAAGACAGTTCTAATAATTTGGTCGTGAGGGAACATTAGATAGAAGGTGGATTGAAGGATGGCAAAAACTTAAAAGAATACTTCGTCGTAGGGAATCGCTGGCCAGATTAATGCTCAGAATGAGAGTGGCTGATGCTGGCTACTCGGTTTGACTCCGAACAGTCACTTTTAACCGCCACTTCCTGGTCATCACTTATGACTGTCCGAACTTTTGCCACTTATTTTCGAGGAGGCTATGAAAATAATCTATCAGAATATACACTACATTACCTTACAATTACTCTTCGTCAACCACCTACACGACTAAGAAGGCTAGACTCACTACTGGGGCTGTGACGAAAGTACACCTCTGACGAAAATTGACATTATTCAACGGTTGCAACGCAGTGAAGCGACTTTACGTTGGTCGCCAAACAGCTACAGTAAATCAGAGGTGTACTTTTGTCACAACCCCAGTAGCGAGTCTACATGACACAGAGTGTCCCCTTCTCGCTCTCGTCTGGACTCTAGCTCCTCTGTGTTATCCATTGTTGCAAGTGTAAAGCGGAAGAAGTCTATTAAACTATCTAAGGGAGAATCATTGTCTTTATATACAAGAGAGCCTGGAGCTCGGTGGAAGTCTGTAGAAGTCCATGGATTGGAAATACCAGTGGAGAGTGAAAATTCGTGTATGAGTCTACGAGAGCTTGTGAGTCGATTCGGCGACCTCAGTGTATCGGCGACTTCCTTCCAGGCCATATAGTAACATCCATCCATAGCCCCCTTCTCAGCCGCAGCGTCCGCTCCGTGAATAAGGAGGCATAACGGTGAAATCATTAAACCAGCTCGAAAACTGTCACCCATAGTCTGCACAAAGGGGGAGCCTAAACCAGCCATAATTCAGCATGAACGTGGTTAGAGATAGGTATCTTGAGGGATGCGTATTTGTGTGATTCGTCACATGAAGCCCCTCCCCCCCCCCCCCTCTCCCCCATGCTCTATTACGACTGCAATATTAGCCTCAGGTTCCTTTGGCCTGAATTTAGACCTCAAAGATCCCACCACACTACTCGAATAGTTTGTTTAAGTGCGGTGAATTGCAGGCTCATTGGCGTCCAAAAATAAGGGGCAGAAGTTCGGACAGTCATAAGTGACGGCCAAGAAGTGACGGTCGAAAGTGATTGTTCGGAGTCGCGGTGCTAGCTTTTGTTGCATGTGATCCGGTGGCGAATACCGTCCAGTGACGAATCAGATAATTTTGCATGCTCTTGGTGGCAGCAGCCGTGACAACAGATTTACCAACCCTTAGTTTTGTACTCTATGGTATTCGTCAACAGACGGTCGATCACTGTAGCCTGTAGCAAGGGTGGCGCCGGGGTACCGAAGATTTACCTGATTGTCTATATATCTCGAGTCTCTTTGTCTCTGTACTACCCCGGTTTTCTCAGCTTTGTTGCATTTTTCAGGCATGTGTCCAGACTTTTTTCGCCTCGCTCAGTGAAAAGTAAGCCATACGGAGCAGTCTCAGCTGTGCTTTTACAGGCCGTTGATTGGCCAAATTTCATAATTGCCATAAATGTAACAAATCTGAGAAAACCGGACGCGTAGGGGATACTATATATATGAAAAAAGGGTGGTTTTTAAGACGGTTTATTGAGGGTAACAGTCTTGTAGTCCTAGCGCCAGCGAAAAAATACCGCATGACAGACTAACGGTCTTGCGCGTTCCCGAATTTTCTGAACGGTCCAAAAACGGTTTCCGCAAAACAATGTACTTATAACCGTCCCAAAAAAACCCCAACCTTTCATACCGGTAGTCTATACATGCACACGATTCTCTCCGTCATATTACAACAGCCACTACACCATAACGGATGAGTTCTTCGTGATTGCAGTATGTTATTTTAAAGCGCTAAGGTGTAAACTGGGCTTCGTCAGACTGCTCTGCTGTGCCGTAAAAGTTCACAGGATCATAAATTCCTTGACACTCCCGGCAAATCTAAGTGAGACCTCTCACTCTTTACTGCTTAGCTGCTGGTTGATCTACTGTCTGCCGATTTGCGCTGCTAACTGACTAAATCAGCGAGAACTCTCGAACTGAATTTTGGAGGGTCTGCGGTCTCACATCACCATTTTAACTGCCGAAGTTGCCTTACTGGCTTAAAAAGCGAACGTTTAGTAAAGAGTGGGATTTAGTAGCTGAAATCTACCTTGAAGTAGCCAATGCAACGTCGAATATCCTTGCTTCCCCGCAGTTTCTCGAACTTTCATGCTTATAATTGATTGTCAAAAACTTAAGTAGGGCACAGTAGATCCTCGATAACTAATTCTATATATAATCTCTTTGAAACTCGACCCAGTTTTTTTGTTAGCTTGGAATAACTCCGATTCGGCGAAATTTGAGATCAGAAACTGCCACATCACCCACCATTTTGGAAGCCACACAGATAGCTGTATGGCTCACACCAAGATATTCCGAGCAGTTGGGCACCATATCGGAGACATTCCTCATGAGCGCACTAAACAGATCGGCACATCAGATTGAGCACCAAGGCAGCCGAGAAGTACCCACCCAATATCCCCTTTAGTCAAATCTCTTCCTTATGAGGCGCAACCACCAGAATTTCATCGCTCGCAACAAGCGGTCTCCTTCTAACATCTCAGTGTGTCTGGCAGGCTTAAGGCAGAGCAAACCCAAGGGAACGCAATTTGCGGGCCGATTCATCATCTCGAGCGCGGAGCTGCGTTCACGCCTTGTTGCCGCATCATCTTTCCCAACCAATTAGCTGAATGCCGTAAATCTGTCGTTTGCACACCGAGAGTCTACTCTGAAACTCGCCCGAGTGGTCATTGACAAGTTCTGATGTGAGCCCCGGTTGCACAATATCGCGGTTAGGGCTGCTGCTCCTCCCACGAACCAGTAGGAGGGCCCTTTTTAATTGATCCGTAGTCTCAGAGTGTGGTACACAATTTGATCTCTGCCTAATGAATCAGTCATTGGTCAACCCATTGCACGCCCAGATCGGCGGTTCTGACAGAAGCATAAAACACATGCCTCTCTTCTCTCCTTCCGCTTCTGATGTCAACCCGGAATACCCCAACACAAACACACCATGACTATCGATGTAAGCAGCGTTCGTAGCTTTCTTGCCGTAGTCCTCGGCATTCAAATCACTATGATGCTCTTCGCACCATTGCGTTTCTTTCTCCTTCGCAAAGGTTGGCGGCAGCGCAGCACTCTCACATTGTGGAGCGATGTCTTTTTTACCTTCGGCTGGCTCCTGATTATGGGTTGGGGGTGGTATATGATCTCCTTGTGTATAAGAGATTTAACGATTCGAAAAGTTGAGAATAGTGACCTGGGGGTAGCAAAGCATTTCAACCCAAGATCCCTTATAAAGGTAAGTGCTTCAACGAGATAAATGTGAGGATACTGACAATGGGATAGATATGGATGGCGAATTTCATACTCTCGATGGCGTCGATTTATAGCTTCAAGATGGCGTTTGTGTGCATGTATGCCGATCTTTATAGTCGCACTGTGAATATTCGGAAGTGCGCCTTGTACTTAGTGGCAGCATTTGTGCCGTTGGCATTTGTAACCGTGGTGTCTGTTGCGTTGCTGAATTGTCGTCCATTATCTTTCGCATGGTTAGTTGGATGCCTTCACCCAGTGAATTCAAGTTGGCTGACGACAGAATAGGGGTATTGAAAACTTCCGCAAGACCAGCCACGTCTGTTCTCCCTCCTTTTCCCGACGAGTTCAGTCGATCACCCTCATTCTGACGGTTCTCACCGACCTTCTGTGTACATACACCTCCTCCCAATTCAGTGTCGATCTAATTAACCCCCATAGTGATCGCGTTGCCGCTTTACATCCTCGCGTCGCTCACTCTCAGCGTCCCCGAGAAGCGCGGAGTTGCATTTATCTGCCTCCTTGCGTTGATGTCAATAGCCGCAGCCGTAACTCGGTTTGTGACGCTCGATTTACAGGGAGCTTACGATCTTGACGGTGAACACCATAAGGTCGAATCTGATAAATTCTACTGGACATTGATGTTGACATGGCTGGAAATTGCAGCGGTCGAAATTGCGTTTGTGTTACCGGCGTTGAGGATGGTATTGGTCGGTAGAGGAAGAAAACGAGGCTCGGAGGGGAAGGAGGTTATGATGATTGCGCTTGTGGAAGAGAATCAAGACGAGGTATTGGTGGATCGAGAGGATCCGGAGGCGATGGTTTGGGGGTTTGGTCGTGACTCAAGCGGACGATGAAGGACGGATTTTCTTGGTAACGAAAACCCTCATAGTGGCGGTGGTCTGTAGATTGACGCAGTACAAGCACCCGGGAGATATTAGTAGCGGAAAGGTCGGTCACTCACAAGTAGGACTCTTCCCGGGAGGAAGAGAAAGACGCCTGCCGCCGTTTCCTTGAAGTTAAGGTTTTTTTCCTTTCACGATCAGCTATCGTGAGTTCATACATATAATTCTTCTTAAAAAAACTCATTATGTGTCGATAGTAAGGTTCCCTGGGTCTTCTTGTGCCTCGTCCCCAGGATGTATCTAGCTCGTTGGAAACGATTGGTGGTACCGGGGTTGTAGTGTTAATACGAATGGCCCGGGTTTGTCGTATTTCAGGCCGTCGGGTTGTCGTGGATGGCCCGAGCCCCTTAGCGGCCTCGCACACATAAAGCTACTGAAACGTAAAGCGACAAAAAATATTGCGAGCATTCGGGTCTTTCCAGCGGAAATTAGCGCCAGCGAGGATTCCTTGTTATCACGCGCATAAATCGCAAATAGATAAAGTGCAACATAATCTAGCTCTTGGAGTACGTACGGTACACGCAGCGTCCGAGACTAAATGTAGCCTCACCTCGTTCAGATCCTCTTTAGGTAGGGTGATTTAACGATGGAGGAGGAGGACTCCAGTCTTGAAAGGACAGAACTATGGTCGCAAACCAGAGTATTTAGTATTAGCGGTTTTGATTTAACATATGTACAGAGTTTTGGTCATAAGTTATCATCCATCCGTTATGGTGTAGGGGCTAGCATCGGCCGCTCTCATTCAGAGCATATTAATCCGGCCAGACCGGGGTTCAATTTCCCGTAACGGAATACTTTCTTTGTTTTGCTCAACGAATTGCATCAACTCCGTAATCAACGATATTGAAAAGAACTCTCGATTCCCCATTGGCTTGGATGTTGATACAAGTTCTCATATTGCTTCATACATGACAGCTACAAATGAAAGCTGTGGAGAAATATCATTCCAAATCAAAGCCAGAAATTGCAAATATGTCCTCAACAATATTGCTCATTCCCACCTGGTTTCCGTCCGTACATACAATAACTACCCACCATCAGCTCCTACTCCGCTAACCCAGATGAGTTTTTGGGACTTACAGATAGCTATGAATATGGTTGTTCTTATTTCTTACCACCTCAAGGGCACCATCACAAATCCCTTGGGCCTTGGTGGCATCCATCCCTAGCACTCTGGTAAACAACGCCATTTCATAGCTTTCGAAAGCGGTTTCGCAATTCAACAACACCATGGCACTAATGCTCTTCAGTTGGAGGTCCTTCGGCCATGGACCGACTGGCTGTTTGACATTGTGCACTTTGATATCTACGAATCTGGCTTTCTCTAGGAACTCCCGGTTGGGTGTCAATGGTGGCCATCTCATCTTCGTTATCGCCTCGCTGAGAACCTTGAACCGCTTCATTCCATTGTTGGGCTTCATCGTGCCATCACAGTGCGAAGAAACCGCAAGTTCGGATAGTTCGACGCGGTTGCCCGAGATAGTGCAGCTGCAAGAAAATCAAAACCGACGTGGCAAAGTAGGGATTGGTTGGTGAGTGCACTAGTATATCTTGGACATGAGATGGCCCGTTGCTGATGCCTATTTCCTTGATTAAGGGAGAGTAGAGAGCGAGGTACTTGAATTATCAACCTTGGGATATATTCCTACAATGGATGAGTTGAAAAAATCCTTCGACATTCTAAAATATTTGTTCTTGCATCAGTCGAAGGATTTGATAGGGCAACAAATCATGCCAAGTCTCAACATGTCAACATACCTCGCGATATTTCCAAGGCTTCTCTGCATCATCCACATCGAAGTGGCTGTGAAGGGTCTCAGAACAATGCAGTAAACCCTATTAGAGTCATGTACCAGTTCCCGGAAGCATTGAACAGGGCTAAATGACACATCAGTGTTAGGTTAGCCTGCAGGGTCAGATAAGAATAAACGTCCAAATTACTGGTGGAATATAAGAAATTTGTCTCGTGCCCAGATTTCTAGCCTCGCTTGCAAGCTCGCGTTGGCCGAAACTTATTTCGCAGGCTGGGAACGAGACAAATAGGAAATAGTGATCGGCGCGCATTCTAAGATCAGTACCAATCGCCTCAGTCATTGGATATTTATCCGCCATGTGTATATGTAGAACAGTCAGATTACGGGTTAATCATAAATGAAAAGTAATTCTGGTACCTATCGCCCAGATTTCTGTTCCAGTACCAACATCCAGGATGCGATGCGGTTCTTTCAAAGGTGACTTGTGAAGCTCCCCACCAAACATCAAGAACATTATCTCATGGTGTAGGTCGAGACTGCTTCAAACTCACCAATAGTGAGGGGGTGTCTTTAATGTCATTAATAGGGCAGGAGTAGTACACACCGCTCCTGCTCCGTCTGTTTTCGAATATATATTGGTTAACTGACGACGATTAACTTGCAGTGCTCGTGTCGTGGCCTGAAGTCATCCTCCGTATCCAGCTGCAACTCATCAGTTCGTAACTGAAAACCACTAGGGTGGGAGAGACATATAACGTCTAGATCGACTTCAATCGTCACTTCTTTGTCTGATTTTCGCATTTCTGCGACACCCAAAACTGTAAAGTTACTTGCAATAGGTCCCCATAGGGTTCATTTATACAGGAGCGAACCGCAGCTCACCCCATAGAATATGCCGCTTGCCGCACACGTGTGTCGATGATGCAGTGACCTCCCGATTTGATGCATTCGGAAGTAGGAGGCGTGGTTGTCTCAATTGGCTGTTACGTCATAAAAAAGAAAGAACTTCCGCTGAACGACATCTCCAGCCATGGATTCGTCAAAATTTTCCCTAACGCGTCTGTGATGGCAAATAATATGGCCACCCGCATAAGGTAGGGGATACAAAACTCTCCCACGGCAGATAACAATATTAATACTATTACCTACCTCTCCTCGTCTTGTACCCAATCAGATTTCCAGACGCTGCAGGAAGAATACTGTACCAATAGAAGTGCAAGAAAATGAGACTTCACAAGAAGCTTTGTCGCAAAGATCTAGAGCTGAACTCGTCCCGATCGCTGGTCTCCCCAAAAGAAACCAACAGCCAGCTTCTCCACTTTAACCATAGTTACGCGATCATAAATTTGCATAGATAAGGATTAGTTATCACATTGTATCAGGCGATTCACCAGCAGAAGCAGCCCGTTCTGCCTCTTTCACCCTGCAGCTTCATGCATTCCAGAACACGATAGTCCTTGTTAGTACACGCTTTTTTGTACTTCAACTCGGCGCAGAGAAACCGTCGTCTATTTGAAAGCGTTAGTTACTTATATCTTTTAATTAGATTGTCTCTTTAGTTAGATAGTTAGTTAACCAAAATTGACGTTCGAATAATATCTACAAGCTGAGCATCTGATGCTAAACAGAACGAAATATAAAGAGATCTAGAGCTGCTTTGAATTAGGCCATTCACCAAAGGGTATATAGTGCTGTGCTCTAGCTCACGCGAGCAACTCCCGACCAAGCCACAATTGTCTTTTGACAATTGACAATTGATACGAGTGCTGGAAGACCACCCACATGACACCCCTCCCTGGCCGCCGATAGCCAACGCCATCTTTTGGTCATTCCGGGCTCGAGTAGCGGGTGGTCAACAGAGCACAATGCATATTGCCCTTTAAAGAGGTGCTTTTCCAGCCAACATGATTGATATGCGGTGACAGATGCACGGCCACCAGAACTCGTCATTTAGAAGTGCAATAAACTATTGCGCCGTCCTCAATATTCCGTTTGCAACGAGTGGAGTACTCCCCACTGAACTGATACAGATTGCACAACAACTGCTAACTGCAGACTTGTAGGACCTCTTGAGTGGTGTGTTGCAATCCCCACTCAGGTTTGAGAACTGGAACTTGCACAAAAATTTGGGGGTTTCTCAGTTCTAGGATTGGGAGGGGCCCAGACCATACGGGAACTATCGTTATTGGCTTTGCTGGCCAAAACTGTGGCGTCAAAGACATTGACAATCTTTCCAGTGCTCTGACAGCTGCCCAATAGTGTGACCCTAAGAGTGTGCAAGGGGAGATTTTTAGATGTTTCGTTTGGGCTAAGGTTGGTTAGAGTTGTCTCAACCACCGAGGGATACTCAGGTATCTATGTAATTAGGAAGCGACAGTTCAGGTATTTAGCCATGATAATAATAAAAAATGGTGGATTCAAATGTACCAAAGGGTCATCCCGCCTTCGCCATAGTCTCGTAATTAATCGAGGGATTGCAAGTTGCTTATATAGCTAACAGAGTCGAGATATCTCAACGAACGATCTGTAAATAGAAGAGCTTGCGATAGAGAGAGGAGAGCAGCATGCTTCTTAGTTCTCTACTCTGTTTAACCGCAGTATCCGTGCCTCTATTATTCTCCACTCTCATTATTCTCTGCTAAAGGGTGATCTCTCTGTCTCTACTTCGCCATTCCCAAAGAATAGAAGAGAGTAGAAGAGAGTAGAAGAAAAGGTGACCCGCGTCTATGCAATTCTAGTTTCCTTTACCCTGGAGAAATCATAGTAGAGTTGCCCTCTCTATTCCATTTACATCCCCTAAATGGTAGAACAAGCGCCTTTGTAGCTGCGGTTAGCTGACTACTTCTGAAATTGGAATGATATATCTAGATCCTCCTTCTGGTAAGAATAAGCGGCGCGGGGTAAAACAAAGCTGTGGCGCCAAGGTACTTGAGAAGAATCTCAGCTGAATCCACCCTATCCTCGTCATCCTCCCTACTACCACAACCACATCACATCACATCCATCCCACCCCAACATGCCTGTCGAAAGCGTCATCGACCGAGACGTTGTCAGCACTGAGTGGAGCCTAAAACTCATTCAGGAAAGGCTCTTTGGTAATCGTTTCTCACTTGAGGTGAGATGAGGCCCAACTTCCTACTTGATAGATGAACCGCACTAATGTAAGGAACGAATGCTAGGTAAGCTATGGGTCATATCGAATTATGGCGCTTCGAGAAGTTACGGCGGTATGCAGGCCATTTGAATTAACATCCCATTTCGCCTCGGTGTTCGGTAGCTGATTATTTGGAAAGGAGGAGCTCCAAGAGATGGAGTTGTAAGACCACAACGACTTGTGGAGATATGGAATGTTATGTTTTCGGTTGAAGTATGATCGATACAATTCGAAGAATGTATTTGACACAGCGAACGGAAACATGTGTAACCTGCATGCGCACAATAAACGAATCCCACTGTGCCACGAGTGACCATGCATGATACAGTGCCGTATCCCATCCATCATAAATATGCCAGCAGTACCAAGTACAACCACAGCTAAAGCTCAAAAATATGAGAATATTCAAAAGCCCTGGCTTCCCCACACCTAACTTCCGAATTTAGAATGGAGAGATACACGCGCCCCCGAAAGCGTTTCACGAACTTGATGACGAGCTAGAACATGCCATATAATTTACAGTATATGTAAATAGGAACTTAAAAGCTGCGTTTGAGTAGGGTGTGAAAGTCTTAATATTAAGCCAACAGCGCCTAAACTTATTCTTGAGCTCGGAATGGCGATGATTGTACTTAGAGCCATAGAGCTAGCATTGTACGTATCTCAGCTTTTAAGGCCTATTTATCATGCCTCAAAGGCTGGGCTGATCACAGTTGCAGCTACCTAAATCGATGAGACGATTCTGCGAGCAAAATGCCCTGTTTCCAATTCCCAAAACTACATACCCTTAAAACTATATCCCAAAAACCCCAAAGCAATAACCCTCCACCCATATCTGAAAATAACAATACTTCTAATCTCGGACGCTCCGACACTATCCATCTCAAAGTACCATTGCTTTAAGCCTTATAAAGCCCCATGACAGCCTTCCGCACAAACCCATTCCAGTGCGTCTTCACATTCCCAGCTTGCCTATCCTTTCCAGCCTTCTTATTGGCCTCCTTCACAACATTACCCCAATTGATCGCGTCCATCATGGAGTTGTATATATATTCACACTCGACATGCGTCATTGCAGTCGAGGTGCCTGCGGGTCTTCCTGTTTTGGCTGGGGTAGCGGGAGCGGTGCTGGATTTGGCAGGAGTGACAGGGGCAGCCGGGGGGGCGGGGTTGGTGGGGGTAGAGGGCTCAGCAGACGCTGGAGTGGCTGGGGCTTCGGTCTTAGCTTTTGCGGGGCGTCCCTGGCGATGGTAAGTATACACAAGGTAGGAAAGGGAGTGGTGGGGGAAAGTACTCGACGCTTCTTCGCCGTAGGCTCATCATCCTCTCCTTCTTCGGCGGCTTTCGGCTTACGGCCACGCTTTCCCGGCGTTTTCGGCGTGGTAGCGGTAGCATCAGCAGTCTTCTTGGGGCGGCCACGCTTCTTGGGGGTCTTGGGAGGCTCCGGCTCCTAAGTAGAGTATTTAGTGTGATGAAGGGAGGAGAGGGTAGATTAATCTCGATATACTCGAAGCATTCGTTTTTTGGGTTCGATTTCAGTTTCTGTGTCTTCAGCGAGGGAAACATCGTGCTTGGTAGCAACGGATTCTTCATCGATGCTTGTGGGAGGGGAAGACGGGACTGCGTCGGAATCCCATAAGGTTGTATCGTCCATGGGGGCCGTCTCGGTGTCGGAATGCTCGCACATTGTATTTGTGGAAGCTGAAGTGTGGATGATAGTGTAGAGAGTGGATGAGAGGTTGAGAAAGAGTGAGGGGAGGAGAACTTGAGAAGGGAGAGCAGTAGGTAATTAGAAATGGAGAGGGAAGTGGATTTATATCCTCATTATTGTATAACGACTTTGGACTATAGTGATGGGAAGACTGACGTAGGCAGTAGGATGTTATCGATAGCGGGGTAGAGAATCCAGACCAATAGAAAGAAAAAGAAAAAACACCTGGAGCAATAGGAACAAAAGAGGCCAAGTGGGTTTGTAGGAGAACAAACTTGGGCTTCCAGACTGAGTATTGTGGAAGGTACCTCTTTCTCCTCCTGTCGATATATCAGCTTGCAAAGCGAGAAGCCAGCAAACACTCCATTGATCCAATGCTAGTAGACTCTCCTAGGACGAAAAATAAAAGAAAATAAAAGAAAACAACAAACTAGGACTCGGAAATTGTCTTAAATTCCACTGGAAGCTCTCACTTTGATGATGCTGAGAGCCTGTCTGGTACGAGACAGACTGGACGCCCCATCCTTCCCTGTAGCAAACTAGCAAACTTAGCAAACCTGAATAAATGATCAAACTCGAAGAATCAAACTTCGAAGGTAAATATCAAAAAAAAGAAAAGAAAGCTAAAGGAAGCAATCCTGCAAATGGAAAGGCAAAAGAGAAGTATATGTGCTTAAAAGAGAATTCCTCCAACACGTTTCATCAGCCAGGTAGACATCTCGTATCACCCTGAGAGCTACAAACTCCATTGTCTCAGAAACGTGTGCTCTTCCATCGCAACCTTCCCTCCTATTCAAATCCGGGTGCCGTGTCTAGCCAAAACCGCTCAAGGGAACAATTGAAATACAACCTTCCGCATTTCTCATTCGAAAGATATTTCTCTTGAGGTGTAGGAAAACTCCTAGTAGAACAATCTGAAACCCTCATAACCTGCAGTGACGTCGGTCTGTGCGTTTAAAGCCAGCGTATTTGCTTTTTCCCTCCTCCTCCCATAAAGGTTCTTCTTCCAAATGTATCACAAACGGTGGCATGTTCTCAGCCCATGCTCAGTAAGAACCTCGTCGCCCATGATATCATTAATACCAAGTAGATATATCGATACCATCCAGAAATAACCAACACCAGTCATTATTCATATGTCTTTTCCAAGTCTCCTTCTCTTGCTTCTGCCTACAGCTCAGCCGTTGCCACCTCCGCTCCCGGCCCATCTCTCTTCCCCAACACTCCCATAGCGACCCGTCTTTCCAATCTACTTCTCCACACATTCCCCTCTCTTAGCCTGCCTAGCACTGTTCCGGCTACCTCCCACCTCCTCCTGAAAACCCTCCAGGCAGCTGCGCCAGTATCCGCACCCGCCCTCGAGCTCATAAACGTATCCGGAACATCGACCAACATTTGCATAACACCAGGGGCTCTGAGCACTTCATCTACCCCCCAGTCCCCAGCTGCCGAGACTCTATCTACCACGTCAAGTGCTGCCACCGCCGCTTCCGAGAGCGCAGGTGAAGACGCATAGTGAACAAGTTTCTCCCACATCTCGCTGTTTTTTGCAAGGTATTCACGATATAGAGGTTGGTGCGGGAGGAGTGTGGCGATGGTGCGTAGAAACTCGGGTTCAGGTGGGGAGAGCGGTACTAGAGGGATAACACCTTTGCCCGTGATCCAGGACGCAGGAATAGAGCGGAGGATGAGGAGAGAAGGTGTGTGTGAGCCTGCGTAAGGTGTTTCGAGGTGTTTCTTGATGACAACGAGTAGCTCGTCGCCTAGCTTTTCGTTCTGGAAAGGGACATTCAGTTCCATCGGGAAGTATTCGATCATGCGTGCAACAAACGCGGAGGCTTTACTCTGCAGCAATCCATGCTCCAAGAAGTCGTCTGTATACGTCTCTGGTTTTACAGCGAGTGTGACCGCATGTCTGACCTTACCCAACGTGTTAAGGAAATCCCATGCGCGCTTTCCGGACGCGGAAAGAAGGTTAGTGTAGAATTCTAGCAGCAGCATATGCATCATGACATCTTCACGCTCCTCCACCATTTTTGCGGCAGCATAGACAAGGAGGCCACCATACTCTCCATCGGTGTCTGCGTTCTTCGTGTAGTACTTCGCTTCGACGCCTTCAAAACGTGAGCGACATAGCAATTCAAAATCCAGTACCACCAAAGACTCTAGCAAGCTCAATAACCGGCTCTGCGCCTCTGTCTTCTCTCTCCTCCCACCAAGGTCCTGCCCCTTCCAACTTGTCATCTCGTAGAATACGCAATACACCGTTTCGTCGCCAAAGACACGGCGCCAAAGCACGCCGGCACCGCCATGTTCGATAGCGTCGATATTTAGCAGCGCCACTAGCACTGCCGCAGCCTTGGTTGCCACCCCCGTATCCCGTGCCGTTAATGCGAGTGTAACTATTGTCTTCATCACTGTGGTCCAAGAGGCAAGGACTCCTGCCTCAGCTGGTGTAGCGGCCGCTTTGCACAGCAACTCTAAGCCCAGATTTTGTACCGCCGGGGAGGGTGAAGTGAGCGCGGTTTCCACTTGCTCGGAGGTTGTGAATTGGAGGATATCGGTAAATGTGACGGCGGAGAGGAGACGGAGGAGTAGGGTGGTAATGGATGAGGGGTCGGTTTGAAGTTTTGTAAGAGTAGCGGTGACGAGAGGGATTAGGATGGGGATGAGAGGAGCAGTGTTGGCATCTAGCAAGGTTAGCAGATACAAGAGAAAGCACTGAGGGGATAAATACCGGTGAGCTGAGCTGTAAAGGTTTCGACAAGACGGATGTCGAGCTCTATTGGGGGCTCTGAAGTGACAAGAGCGCTGAGATGCTCTCTCAGATCTGGGTAGGTTGTGGGGGGATCCATGATTGTAAGGTCGGAATAGTGTACTTCGGGATGCAGTGGTTGTAGAGATGAGGGATGGCAGGCGGAGCTAATGAAGATATTTCTGTGGTGGTGAATCTTAAACACTAGATAGCGGGGAGAGTGGCTTGTTAGCGCATTGCGGGGAAGTGGTAACCACAATTGAATATGTACGCCACCACTGCCACATTTGACAATTGAAGCCACATTTTTATCATTTTATTCCCTTTCAGACTTATATAAACCTCTTCCATAATCACTTCGTTTCGTCTGCCACTTCAACTACTCATAATTCATCAACAATTACACTTCTCTCCAGTCCGAACTACTCTACAATAGTACCTCTAGTATGCTGCTGTTCTCGCTTCTCCATCTGACCTGACCGTTGCTCAGAACGCTGCACGGTGTAGCCTGCGCTGTCTTCGGCTTAGAATGGTCTGTATGCAGAAATTCTAACGGAAGCATGAGGCCTTTCGCCTCTGAGTGGAATGAAAACACTGACGCCTATTTGTGAGCCACCCCTTCCAACTTGATGAGATCCAGCAGACCATCCATGGTCTTCATTGATAGAGCGAGGCTGAAGTCTGAATATGACCTGAGCCTCTCTCGTGCGCTGGACAATAATCAATACAACAGTGCAAAATATTTCGAAGTTTTATTTGGCCCTACCTCCGAAAAGACCGAATCCGTGCAGGAGCTCGACTAGATGTGTCGAGGCGAGACAAACCGGCTCCCCTCCGGACTATCCTTTTTACTATCCTTTTTACTATCCTACCAAGACTTTCTGCCACCGATGAATATAAAGCCGAGCCGTAATGTCTCGTACATCTGAACACGGTGTTCTCCCTATTTGACTTGGTATATGTGTTCATATCTCTGTGCTAGGAATATATGATTAAACCCACTGTAGTGTACAGGTAATAATCGTAACTCCTTCTATTGTTGTTGTTTAATCATACTGTATTGACTCTAATTAGAGTATGACAGGACCCTGATAATCCCCTCCGCCTCCGGGCGAGCCGGCTAGATGGCGGTGCCGTAACTCCTTCTATCTCAATATCATCAGCCCAGCACATCTCCACCCCCAAATGACTTCCTATACTCGTTCACCAGCATCTGCTTCTACTGAAGCCTTGATTCAGCAAATTGAAGCTCAGAAACGTAAATGAACACTATCATCCGCTACAGAATTATTCAGTTCAAGTGCACCAGCAATAATGCACCGACCACAAATAGCCATGCGGAAGAACACTGGTAGAGGAATTGAAGACTTGCGGGTAGTTACTATGCCGATGGGAGTGGTTCAGACACATGACCTCGAACTATTTGCACTCCAATGGTTTCGGGAGGTGGCAGGACAAGCAATAGAAATGGCAGGTGCTACCCAGGAAACGGCCATTAAACTCTGTAAATTGGTCACTCAAGAGAATGAGTGGGCGAGAGTGTATACAGGGCGTGCGGCAAAAGTGCTGGAGGAGAAAATAGGACAAGAGGAGGAAGAGAAGAAGGAAGAGGAGGAGGAGGAGGAGGAATAGGAGGCAGAGGAGGCAGAGGAAGAGATGGTGGAGGAATCACTACTCCTCTGGTATGGCCAGTTTGATACTCAGGATACTGTTTTGTTGTAATGGACGTTCAGACAGTGTACTCTTTGTTCTTTATTACCCACTAGTTCCAACCCATCACTCTGTAAAATTTGAGGTCTCCGGTCACCCAAACCCCGGCACGGTCATATACTCACCCGGGCAGAAAGTCTTGGTAGGATAATGAAAAGGATAGTCCGGAGGGGAGCCGAGACAAACACCGCGAATAACCCTAACCCGCCATTCGATCTAAGTACTACCCTTGAGTACCAAAGACCTGGAATCAGCACGGCGTTTGAAGTGGGTCCGATGCCTGTGGCAGGCAACAATAGTGACGGTTTGAACACCACCACGTCACAGCCGCGGAAGTATGGTATCGTTAACCAGATTAATGATGCTGTGGTAGTTGATCAGAGATGCATCTACATTGGCTTCGCGGATATACTCGATGTTATCGTCCGCCAGAGCATCTTCTCCTCAAAACAACAATACTATGCCCCAAAGAACCTAATAAAGAACCAAAAGAATGATTAGCACAGGTTTCTAACCTGTGACTAGCATTTATAGCACTAATTGACACTACAGGTTTCTAGCCTGAGGTTACTGTTTATTGCATGGATTGAGCACTACAGGTTTCGGACCCACACCTGGTATTTGCAGCACCTGGTATTTAAAGCACTATGCTAGTTAAGATAATTAGTTAGTTCTTGTTCATCGTATGATTAGTGTTTATAGGACTAATTGACCACCACAGGTTTCGAACTTGCAACTGCGTTTGCAGCGCCTGGCGTTTCTAGCACCTGGTGTTTGTAGCATCCTGCTCTGCCAGTTATCTAAACGGTTAGTCCTTATCTAGTGTATGGACTATGGGCCACCACCTACTCAGGGACTGTGAGACTGCCTATTATGCGAAAACATAGCTTTCTGATGGGTACTTTGGCGAGACTTCCGAAAGCACTATACCAAGCGTAATGGCTCGTACGGTGTTCCTGCTGACAGCTTTTTGTAACGATCAATTGTGTAAATGGGTTGACTAAGGATCTGGTGCGAGACGGGTACTGTTGGTGAGAAACAGCTGGAAATTAATGGACGAGAAGATAGTCTCTAACGCGAGACTGCGCCCGGTACAGCATCCTAGCAAAAGGATAATAAGAATGTTCACCGCAGGTTCCTAGCTTGGATTAATGTTTACAGCACTGCAGGTTTCGAACCCGCACCCAGCGTTTTCAGCACATGGTGTTTAGAGAACCTTGTGTTTGTAACATATGGTGTTTAGAGCACCATGCTCTACTAGTTAGCTTAATGGCCAGTTCTTATTCACCGTACGAACCCAGACCACGGAACTCAACCTCACAGAAGCTGCAAGATTGTCTTGTAATTACGTAAACATAGATCTTGATGGAGGACTCTGAAGACTTCGAGAATATGCTCTGCGGGATTTAATAAAAGGGCCAAAAGGGCTATGTTACCGCAGGCCCCTAGCCTGTTGTATGTAGCATTGCGGGGTTCGAACTCGGGCTTACAAGTAGCGTTTTCAATGCCTGGCGTTTCTAGCTCCTGGCGTTTGTAACACCTACTTTGGTAGTCAAATAAACCTGTTCTTATCCATTGCATGGATTTAGAGTGTGGGACTATCATCCGCACAAAGCTGTTAGATGGTTCATGTGAAAAATAACTCTCAGGCGAAGTAACTGCGAAGGTACTTCCGAGAATACTCTGCTGAAGTTAACAAAAGACCGAAATAATGATCACTGCAGGTTTCTAACCTGGGTTAGTATTTATAGCACTGCGGATTTCAAACCCACACACAGCGATGATGGCGTTTATAGCACCTATCACTTCGTGGCTGTTGCATTATGCTCTGTTAAGCAGGTCATGCAGTTGTATGGATTTACGTGCCAACTGCTGATCAGAAGCATAGCCGCTAGTGGCTGAATGCAATATATTTACAACCCGACCAGAAGCCGTTAGGCTGCCTTTTAACCAACTGTCAGCACTTTCCATGAAAAGTCTGGCGACTGCACGGGCAAGTAGAGTACATCGGTGTCATGGGAGAGTGAGGTGAGAGGCTCACGTGACTAGGCGCTACCCTTCGAAGAAGGCTGACTTTGTACATGATCATCACATACACTCAACAGAATTGACTTTCATGCATCTTCATGGCCCCCCATTGCGTGATTTACCGGCTTAATCTCAGCCACCCCTTCAACAATGCTAGCTGTTCGTTTGTGCTAGAAGGGTCCATTACTCAGTGTAATATGAGTAAACCTTGTGCTCGCACGTACGCCTGGGTCGTCGAATCTTTGATCGTGGACAATGACCAGTTGTACCCAATAGGTAGTAAATAATGAGATGAATGAACTGTCGAAGGAATCAGCGTTGAAGCCTAGTACTCACAAAGTTGAAGTCGTGCTCATCAATATGCTATACTCCATGACTGGGCCGTTCCCATCACATTGAATTCGCATATAGACGGCATCCACAGATGTGAGAATGTTGGCAGCTGAGTCAGAGGCAGAGGGTACCGGTGTCCGGAAACCCACCAGTGACTGCGACGTCTTGTCGATGCCGCTCTCTCGATTCCTGGTGCTACTATGCTGGGGTAAAGGGAATACAACTCCTAATAATCTTAGCGGCCATACAAGACTCTGGATTCACGGGCTCTTTATCCCAGAGGTATGACACGAATGTGAGGAACTAGAAGTAGAAAATACTTAGGAAGAGGGACGCAGGCGTTAGTCATGATCGATAATGTGAGTCTCCGATCCTCTTGGTGATCTATGTTCCTAACCAGTCTGTTTGGAGGAGCCTGTGAATACTAGAGCTGTAGTTGTTTCTTGGGCTTCTCACTCAGGGACTGGGATGTAAGTGATCCTATAACACATTTAGATAAACAATAACACCCTACCTAACTTAACCGGTAGAGTATGGTGTTATAAACACAAAGGCCGGAGCCTCGAAACCTGAAGGACCACTCTTTTCGCCCTGCCGTAACTCACTCCAGTGAGATTCTGCTGAAACGAATAACTCAGGGGCTTTCCGTAGAAGTCACGCAGGTTTTGTCGTTCACAAGCCATATTGCCCGTAGAGTCTGGCAAGATGGTATAAAGTGGATGAAATCAACACAATCAACAACTGAGCGCTTAGCAGCGGGGACGAAGGGTAGCGGAGGGGAGCTCCGCCATCTAGCCGGCTAGCCCGGAGGCGGAGGGGATATCAGGTCCTGTCATACTCTAGTCAGAGTGCATACAGTATGAATAAACAACAACAACAACTGAGCGCTTAGCTAGTGTTGAAAACACCAGGTGTTATAAGCGTCTAGTGCGAGTTCGAAACCTAGAGTGCTGTAAACACCCGAGCTCAGATCACAGGCTCGAAACCTGTGGTGGCCATCTTTTGCGTACTATCCTTTGTCCTGCCATGCAGCTGCTTTCCGATATTGGTATTTTTTTTCGCACCTGCTACCTGTGTGGGCACCTAAATTACCAGAAAATGCAAATTAGGGACTTTAGTGATCCGTGACATTGAATGCACAAGGATTTCCTAACTCAACTGATGGTGTTATAAACATCAAGTTGTAAACACCAAGGTTGCAGGCTCGAAACCCGCGTAAAGCATGGTGCTATAAACATCTGGTGCTGTAAACACTAAGACTGCAGGCTCGAAACTTGCATGGCCACTCCTTTGCTTATCTTGCTCTAACAATGATATTTTCACGTATTTAAGCCACTGCCCACTAATAAAGGATTGGGACTTTAGTGATCCAGAACAACGAATAGACAAGAACTTCCTAGCTCAACTGGAGGTATTATAGACACCGGTGCTGTAAACGCCAGGAGCAAGTTCGAAACATGCAGTGCTCAATTGGTGTTACAAATACTAAGTATTCCAAAGTTAGAAACTTGCGGTTCTGACTCTTTTACCTATTCTTTGTTCCTCCTGCTCTGACGTAGGTATTGTTCATGGAGTTAAGTCGCTGCTAGCTAATGCTAGATTGGGACTTTAGTGCTCTAACACACCAATCAACAAGAACTCCTTAGCTCAATGGTGCTGCAAATACCAGGTGCTACAAAACACTATTGTCGTAGGCTCGAAACCTGCGTAGAGCATGATACTATAAACAATCGGTGGTACAAAAACTAGATCATAGGCTCGAAACCGTGAGGATTACCCATTTTGCTTACCCTCTGTCCTTTGATATCTTTCACTGATTTAAGCTACCTGTGTAGATATAAATGTAAGGCTGAGACATTAGCAACCTGGGTACCAAATAACCAAGAACTTTCTAGCTCAGCTGAAAGAACGCGGTGCTTTAGACACCAGGAATTACGAATCCAAACCTGCGGTGGGAATAGTGCTATAAACCACCCGCTGCTGCAAACACTAAAAGCTAAGACCATAAGCTTGAAGCTTACTGTGATCACTCTTCTGCAATATCCCTTGTCCTGTTGTACAGCCCTGACATTGGTATTTTTCATGGAGTCAAGTCACTTGCATACTTTCGACCCATAAATTTCAGCTGGCGCAAATTTGGGACCCAGGACACTGAATAAAGATCTCCCTAGCCCAATCAGCCGAGGTGCTATAACCGCCAGGTGGGTTCAAACCTGCGATGGAGAGGCTGTTTCTTGGATGGTATAATGGCTGACTAGTTTTGCAATCGAACGCACCGACAGGAAATTTGATGAGATCAATCTTCAGCTTGCACCAAACCGTGGGATGTGCTCAAGGGTGGGTGACAGTATTGACTCAGAAATAAGGCACTGCTCAACGGGCCGTTGTGCGGGTGGTACAAAATCTTGCTTCGATAATGAACACGAGGACAGTATAGGATTTGAGAATCTGGTCTTGAATTCTGTCTTCAACCCTCAGAAGAAACTTCTACTCTCCCAGTAAGGAGTACGGCGTTGATCAGCTGGGCATCCGAAAAAGCTTCTTTGTGCTTCTTTGGCGGATCAAGGGTATTGTTGGCAAGAGGTATTTCTTTGTGTTTTCTCAAACGTCTAGACCCAATCTTCCAGACGAGATTGAGGCGAGCGTTGATTGGGATATCCGCAACTATCGAATTTCCCAATTGATAGGATCTTGCTGCTTGCGAGAAATCTCGCAATATTCCAGGGATCCATCCACGCCATTTCTGAATATGCTTCTCCTAAGGCGTGAATATGGCGGGGCGTATGCCCGCGAAATTTTTTATAGACTTGTAGGGCCTTTGAAGAAAGATCTAGAATATGCCCAACACAGAAAACGGACAGAAGATGGCAGGCTATCCAGCGTAGGGAGAGATGCATGTGCACCGGTGAAATATCTCGATATATCCTATCGGCTGTCTACTAATCATCCTCGTTGCTGAGGCGGGCATACCATCCCACGCTCTCCCTACATATCCCACGCTCTGCGCCTCATACCCAGCGCTCCATACGCAAAGGGAGGCTTGACGAAGCTGTCAGGTATCGCTGTGGTACATAGCCCAGCGCACACCACATGGGGTGCTCGTAAAGGCTACAGCCTCGTAGCCTCGCAGCAATTGCCGGGCGTTAAAGCGGCCGGAAACGGGTGCCACATGCAGATAGTAACACGGGCCAGCCTAGCCTATCTGCAGCTCTTAAGCTTCCGCAACAAGGCCCACGGAACGATTCGTCGGGCAGCCTCAGGTACGTCGCCAAAAGCGGGCCGTGGGGCTTGGTGTGGGGGCTTTGAGATATCGAAAAAAAACCAGCCCATGTCTACCGCCATGTATCTCAAGTTTAGTATCCTGTAGAGATGCACGGCATCGAGTATGTACCAGGTCTTCCGTAACAAAGAACACAGCTAGACGTCAATGTCCAGCCTCAGATTCTCCCTCAACTCGGTGAATGAGCCGATACCCCTGCATCGACAACGCGGAAGACTGCGTGGCCCAAGTCCTCTTTATCGTCGGAACCGGGGCCTGGGGCTTGGAGAAATCAAAATAGCCCATCTTCATACGCACCCGGTAAAACACCGCCATGTACTCTATCTTTGGTGTCAAACCCCGGTACCGAGTACACGCCAATCTTCCGTGACGAGAGTCAAATCCAGCCTCAGGTACTCGGAGGACACGCCGATACCCCTGCCTCAGAATCCCCAGATCCGAAAGATTGTTCTATGGCCGGAACCGGGGTAGAAAACTCAAAACCCGTATCCAAAACCTGCCAGGTTTCCCCTCATGAAACGACGGCCCATGATTCGTCGGCCCTCAACACGCAACCTCAGGTTTCTCCTCCAGACCGGGGGCTTGGGGCTTGGGGCTTGTCGATCCTAAAAGTCTCGCAGTTATGTCTAGTACCAGAACTCTCGGTACCATCAAATTCAAAAGAAAGTGCACAACGTTCAGTATTCGTCACGGAAAAACACAGCCTCTCTGCAATTAATCCCAAACCTATTCTATAGTACTTTATATATCACTCACTTTATGAGTCGTTTGTTTTCGTTGGTCATTTCATTGGTATCAAGATTTGGTGGCATGACTATCCCAAGGAAAAAGTAACTCCAGAACCCATTGAACGCTCCTCGTGTGGTCACCGTGATCGCTTTGAGTTTTGCGCGCACCAGATGACTCTCAAAAAGTAACTTCAAAGCTTCTTCACTGGTGCAGAATTTTCGCATTTGCCCATTTCATATGGCAGCACATGAGTGGACCAACGTCCCCTCCACCAGCGTTTGAATCATGTTAGAGGTAGTGTGTCAGGCACCTGTTCTTCTCTAACCTCTGGTAGCGAGTTACTTTGGCCTTGTACCGGTACAAGGACAGTGCGCATGGGCCTCTCTCCACTTCGGCTTCATCGCAATGATCACAACATTTATATTCAAGGACTCACACGTAGGCACGCATCAAAAGCACAGCACAGCATAGCATTGCGAACAAAAAGATTAAAAACAGTAACAATTACAATGTGCATAGCATGCAAAGTAGCTCCATCTGCGAACGCGAATTCAACTGCAACTCCGCCACAAAAAACACGCATCAAGCGTACAACATAACCACAAAAAACAACCCGGGGCTCCGAAATGTTACGAAGTCGTAAAGTACAACTAGTAGCCAGCCATTCACAGACTAAAAAACTATCGCGAAGTAACTACCCTTCCCCCCCAGTCCAATCCAATCCAACACCAACCTCCGATGCTCATCCGCAAACAAGTGGGAAAATGAAGATATATAATCCACATGAAACCAGACGAAGCAGAGTTGATCCCGTAATAGCAGTAGTAGTAAGTAGTAAGTAGTGATAGCGCGGCGCGCCACGTCGTCAAACTATATCCTTCATCTCGAATCCACCCACTAATAGCATAACTCCACCCCCACCTCATCCCTGCCCTTCCCCGATCTTCCTTCCACTTCATTTCATTTCTGCGGGGAGAAAGAAGTGCTTCTGCACCGGTTTCCGGAAAGTGATGTATATTCTGTCGATTGCCGAGTAGTGTTTCCCTCCATTTCTATTTCCACGTAATAATTTTTTTTACGGTCGTTGCCCCCGTTTCTTCGAGAAGGTATGTGTCGGGGCTATAGTCCATCTAGGTGTGGAGCCTATACAAGCGTCTTGCACAGTCGTCGCCCTGACTCGAGGCTTCGTCATATTCGCCTCTGTGAGGTCGGACTCGATGTCTCCTGCGCTTCTCCTGAGGGGGCGGCTTGGCCTTGAGTGGGGCGCCAAAGTACGTGTGCTCACCGCCTGCAGGAATCCTGACGTTCTCCGGTACCCAACCAGATCTGCTCTCGCTGATGGGGACAGGGAAGTTTCTTCCATTTTTGATTGCAGGCAATGTCGACGGATCGCACGGCTGCGTGTATGGGTAGTCATATGGCTCATCTTGAACAGGAGGGTCGGGTCGCTCAGGATGTAGAGTGGAAATAAATTTCCTTACTCGCTCCCCGATAGAGGTCGATGGAGCCAGTGAGTGGATGCTCTCGCCGAGATATTGTGCCTTGTTAGAACCACCGGTCACATAGGTGGGACGGGCCTTTTCCTGGTGCTCGGGACGTGGGGCTAGGTTGAACGATCGAGTCTAAAAAGCAAGGAAGAGGTTGGTCAGTAAGGATTAAAACATTTTCGTTGGTGGGGGAATGATGATGCAGGTGAGGGTGAAATGCACACGTACTACGTGTTCCTCGACAAACTCGCCACGGTTTTCGCGCTCCCTTTCTCGCTCACGCTCGGGATTGCGCAAAATGCGAACGGGTTGGGCTATCATGGGGCTTGGACTGTGCTTTCCGACAATGCCATCCATCCATCCTGGTGGTGGAGCAGCCTTGCTTCTGAACGGGGGCGGAATTTCCTTGTAGCGATCCTCGTAGCTTCGGTTTCTGGCCAAATGCATTGGTTGTTGCAGGGTGTACTTCCCAGGCGAAACGACACCCGACACCAAACGAGGGCTGCTCTCAAACGCAGCAGTCGCTTTGTCACTGCGATAGAAAGGAGTATCGGTAGATCTGAAACCACCGTGTTCGCGGACCTGTGGACGACGCCGCTACAGTTAGCTAGTGCTTCTATGCAGCTCCTGGTTTTTTATTCTGCAGGATGGATTGGGGTGGTGTGGGTGCTCTGGTCGTTTGTGCGCACGATAGCGATCGATATTCGCCAGCCGCAGCAAAGCAAGAATCCGACATCACATAGACTGCAGCAACAACGGAAGGCAAACAAAACGTACCTCGACACGATGATGCATTTTTCCGGGACTCATTCCAACTTCATAGGAATCTCTCCTCTGGCTGCTTGGAATGCGGCCATGGGGCGTGGAATGTTGCGATCTCATCGGGTCTGCTGCTGTGGTGCGAAGTGGAGGAGTAGTCGAAGGTTCGAAGCGAGCGTGAGACGATGATACAAGGTGGGCGTGTGATGAAGCAGGAGAGTCGGTGGTGTTGGCGGGAACGGAGGTAATCCGGGCAGACGAGCTGTTGATAAAGGAGGGTCCTAGGGGTGGCGCGATCACGGGCGTGGAGACTGAAACCACCGAGGGTTTGCGACGGCCAGGGGGTATATAATGGACCTGTTCGGGACGTTTGCTCATGCTGCTTGGTTGTAATGCTGCTGGGTTCTGCTTGATGTGTCGGGTCTTATTATTTCTCACACTCTTACGTTCTTTTTTTGCTTCGATTCCTTCGCGTGCTGTGTGGCTGTGACGGAACCTCGGAAGCAGCCTTTTTTTTGCTTCCAAGTCAAGTCGGAAGAGACGGTGATGCGTCAACGTCCAGATCGGCACGAGTGAAAGAGGAAAGGTGTTATGTTTGCGCTGCAGAGCTGGGGAGCAGCAGAAGAAGGCGACAGGAACACGATTGATTAATAGGAGCGGGATTTCAGGCGGGCTGCTGCGAGGGGATCGTGGTCGCAGTGGGGGGGAGAATGGCGAGCATCTGTCTGTCTGGTCTCTGCTGTCTGTCCTGCTTTGTCTGGCTGTCGGTCGGGATCTGTTCTGTGTGGTCAGCGAGGAGGAAGGGCTCCGTGGGCGGAACGGTCGTTACTGGCGAGACGGATGAAGTGTAGCGAGCGAACCAAGACGGTTGGGCCAACCATTTGCTCTGGCACCTCCTGCGATAACTTGGAGCATGCAGTGCGATCGGCATGAGGGCTGCGTTCCACGAACACGGCAAGGAAGCACTCGACTCCACAGCTTTCTCCATCAGCGCTGCACTGCCAACTGCATGACGATACATGGCGATTCAGCGAAACAACAATGCCATAGGACGGTTTCTGTTTATAACTTGCGCTCCTCGTCCACGCCTCAAATCGTATATCGCGTCCACTAAGCGTGCTTTCCACCCGCCCCGTTGACGTTGTGGATCCCTCCTCCCATCCCCACACGATGCACGTCGACCCATGTACATTCGAGGTACATCACGTATCGGTACCGCACTCCAACTCGAGTCTCTCGGTGCAGTTCCTGCGCTAGGGAAGCAGAACAGCGCAGACATCGCCGAGTCGCATACGCAGCACGCTTCTGCATCCCAGCCCCACGTCTCGCCGACAGACTGTATTACTGACAGACAGATTCAAAACAACGCTGTCCCATCTGACCCCAGCCGCTGCCGGATAAAAGCTGCGAGAAATGTCTTCTTTAGCGGATGCGCTCGGCCCTCATGTAGAGTAATACAATTAACTACAGTGCTCCACCACACATACCCGTTTCATGGGAATTCGAAGGGGTGTGTGTGCGGTGGTGGTGGGTTGGTGGGCGCTTCCTTCGCAACAACTTGTTTCTTGACGCCTCAGATAGATAGGATATGTAATTTTTTCGTCATCGACCCCGGCCCATCGGAAGGCGAACTCTATGTGTCGCTGTTGTCACCGTCGTCACTGTGCTACTTGACAACGAAAAAAAAAAGTGCAATTCGCGTGTTTCCTCTGCAAGGCTGCTGGCCAGGTTTTCTGCACTTACGACGTTAGACGATCGCCACGATACTCTAGCTTCGAGATGATGTGGAGTTACAGCTGTAGCCTTGCCAACCCGCCTCGTTTGTTCCTGAGGAGTTCAAGCCACACTGGGTCCAAGCCAATTTTATCAGATGATCTTAATCACATGAGTCATTGCCAAGGGCCATCTTATCAATCGCATCACATCACCATAGCTAGCCCCACCACATCGACCTCACAGCTCCACCCCTCCATCTCCATCTCCCCGTCTACAGCACAGCACAGCAGCAAAGCAACACAACACTGAGCTTCGCCAACACGACCATGCTCCACTCCGCCTTCTCCCGCTGGCGCGACTACCTCACCCCGGCCTCGCACACCTCGACCTTCACGACCACCGGCGAGCTAACACCAGAAGAGTTCGTAGCAGCGGGCGACTACCTCTGCTACAAGTTCCCCACCTGGTCCTGGGCCTCCGCCGACCCTTCAAAGCGCGTCGCATACCTGCCAGAAGATAAGCAGTACCTAGTCCTCAAGCACGCGCCGTGCCACACGCGTCTGGACGACACCTTCTCTTCCTGGAACCCCGGTGACGACGAGGGCTGGGAGGGCGAAGCCTCCGCGTCTGCAAGTGAGAAGGTTCAGACCGTCGGCGATAGCGGAGATGTCGAGGATAGTGAGGATAGCGATGATGAGATCCCGGATATGGATTACGACGACGACGACGAGGCGATAATCCGCGATAAGGCTCCGCGTGGGAAGGGCGTCAAAGCGTACCCCCTCTTCCCCCCACCCCGCCTTTGCACTTCGCACGACTAACGAGAGAAATAGGCCGTTGAGATACTACAACCTGTACCTGACCTATAGCACATACTTCAAAGTCCCACGCTCCTTCATCTCCGGCTTCGACGGTGCTACAAAAACACCGCTTCACCCACCGACGGTGATGTTCGAAGACATCGCGCCTGACTACCGTGAGAAAACTGTGACGATCGAGCCGTTCCCATGTCTAGACGCACCGTTGCAAATGGCATCGGTGCACCCGTGCAAACACGCCGAGACCATGAAGCGAATTTTCGATGGGATGGCGCGTCGGAAGGCACGCCGTGAGGCCGAGAGTAGTAGTAGTGGTGGCGAGGCGCAGGCTGAAGGTGGGGGAGGAGGCGAGGATTGGGAACAAGTTGCGGCAGAAGATGAGGATGGTGGTTTGCGGATCGATCAGTATCTTGTCGTGTTTGTCAAGTTCATGGCGGGGGTTATGCCCGGTGTGGAGATGGACTATACTATGGGTATCTAGAGAGCGATGTGGTAGAAGATGGTGGAGTTTTGCTTTTTGCTTTTGCTTCCCCAGTGCGTTCGGTGTTGCTGTTTCTGCCGCTGCTAATGCTCTGCATCTGCGTGTTTTGTTTTTTTAGTTATTTTTTTATTTCCCTTTTTTCCATTACAAGCGCTTTGGTTTTGGCTTTTCGTATAAACGTTGTTTTGTGTCTTTAAGGGTTTCCATGTTCTGGAGCAATAATTTGAAAGACTGAAGAATTCATAGTAACCTCCCAATCAGTTCTATGAAAGATGCGTTGGTTGTGCAGCGCTGTGACGTGTCACCCGGACATAAGCCTTGTGATGAAAGATAGATCGCAGATCGAGTTTTGGAATCGGGGTGTTGATCTGAGGTGGAGTATCCACAGTGATACTTCGTGAAGTATAAGCTTACTGCAGAAAGGCCTGGGTAAATTCTATCCCAAGCTTCAAGCCTCGTTCGCCATAAAATCCAGAAAGAGGTATGTATGAACCCCATACAAATCTGCAGCAAGTACAGCAACCCGAAAATACCCCAGCCATTCCTCAAAGAAGAAAAGATACACAAACCCTTTCAAGTTTTTCTAAAACCCAAAGTTCCCCATAATCCCCCTCAATCTCCTTGCCCCACTAGGCGGTCCACCACCACCAATACTTGCAAAATCCATAGCATCCTCAAACGGGGGCCCTCCACCACCCTTCTTTGCACTCTTCAGCATCTGATCGATCCCCGCACTCTTCCTTCCAACGCCTCTGACTTCCTCAATACTCCTCGTCACAGCGCCAAGCAGAATAACAAGGTTAACATCACTCTCCTCTGCGAGTTTTTCCTGCACGAACGCGCGTTGGTTTGCAGGTTTCAGCAGCGGGAGGCGGGAGTGGGTAAGACTCTGGATCTCGCGGAGGATCTGGTGGTTTGGCACGCCATCTGGCGGGTCTTGAAGGTAGCTAAGCAGCAACTTGATGCGTGAGTTCAGCATCGTTATCGCGTTCTTTTTTGCGGTAAGGTTCGAGATTAACTCGTCGTTTTGCGTGCCGACGTCGACTTTTGTGGTCGTACTTGTGTCAAGGGTTTTATCCTGCTTCTCGGTCTTTTCTGCCTCCTTTTCTTTCTCTTTACCTTTGGTATCCTTGGCTGGAGCTTCCGGCTGCGGGGTGGCAGAGGCGGTGTTGGGGACTGATGATGCGTTTCCTGCGCCCTTAGCTACAAAGTCCATCCCGATCATTTCTGCCTCGCCCGATTCGATGGTGTAGTTCAGCGGCACGAATTTTAGTCCTAGCTTGTTTGCCTCTGTTTCGTCTGCCTCATAGATACTCTCGTAGATGGCGACGGGGAGTTTTCCGCCGCCGCTGAGGGCCGCGGCAGGGGATGGGTTGAGGACGAGAAGGATCAGGGACTCGTTGTATCGGAGTAGCTCCTGATGTACCGATACATGTGTCTGGATTGGGGCGAACTCGGGGGAGGAGGTGGTGGTGAACCAGCCGAGAAGGTCGGCAGTAGGGTGTGTTTCCTTAACTGTGTCCCACTTGTTAGTTATGCCAGAGTAAGGGAGGGAGGGGTGGCATACACAGCCGTAACTTCGTCTCAAACCATGCCTTGTCAATCGCGATGCTTGAGTCGTTAGGCACCAACACAACCTCGTATGCATGTTCGATAGCAATTTCGCGGCCGGATTGTGAGCCGAGAAGAGCTCCGACTATAGCGCCGGGTAGGTTGCGTAGTGTGTGACGGGTGATGTAGTCGGAGATGGTGAGGAGGGCGAGTGGATGTAGGGCGATCTGGAGACCGGATGTAGAGGGATGCTGCGAGATTAGGGGTGGTTGTGAGTCGGTCATGGCTATGGTTCTTGTTGTGATTGGAATGTAGTTGAGCTGGAGGTGTTGAGGTGAGGTGGAGTGGTGGGGAGCTTTAGCTGGGTGAGGCTCTTGTCACGTGACGATTTGTTACAGCTTGTGGGGGCTGCATGCGTTCTCATTTGGTTCTTTGTCTGCAGACGGCAATGATGAGAAGGAGAATATAATAATCTCAGACACTGGTATACCATACCGGTGCGGAGCCTAGTGAAGCGACCCACCACTACTACTACACTCCGGGGCCAACGGGATTACTTTAACTGGATGTCTGTTTTTTTTTGTTTTAATCATGCTGCATTCACTCTGGTTAGAGTATGGCAGTTCCCAATTACCCTCCCTCTCCGGATGACCGGCTAGGTGGGGGAGCTCCCCTCCTTCTACCCTTCTTCCCCTTTACTGGATGTCTGTTTGCTCCTGGTTCCAACCCAGATCACAATTCCCAGCTCCATGGTACCGGTCAATACCACACCTATCATGGAAGTAGATACTTCCGGATCATGTTAAGAGGTATGATCAGTTACTGGTAGAAGGAGAAGCCGGGGCATTAGCTTCCGGTTATACTGATGGTCGAAAGTCAATATTCAGCGACTGCTTTAATCCCTCCGCTAGAGCCAATCTGTCAATAGTAGTGGTTGCTTATCAGTCATCCGGATTTCTGGCAGTGCTCTTCCTGCAATGCGAGAGTTCTACAGTTGGTTCCCAATATTCATCAAGTCCATCCAACGTGCCAAATGAAGCATCTAATTGTAACCTTCCCGCACCATCGAAACAGCCAGTATGTTATACACGCACGCCATCGGAACCAAGCACACCTCAAAAGCATCCTCAAATCGCACCCAACTCCTTCAACTTCTTCACTAACCCACCAACATCCGCGACCTTCCCGCCTCCCTGTCGTGGCGGCGGTTCTCCGCCTATCAGCCTCATTCTCACCTCCTCGAAGCACACAGAACTCACCAGAGACCTCAAGCACCTCCAACCTCCCCTCCAACCCAGGGCCATAGCTCTCCAACGTTTCCTTCTCCAGCTTCTTCTTCCTCGCCTTCATAATATTCGGTAAGCTCGCATAGCGGGGCTCATTCAGTCTCAGATCCGTAGTAACCACCATCGGCAGCTTTCCTTGTACCGTTTCTGTGCCACCATCAACTTCCTTAACAACCTTAACACTATCCTCAGCGAGCTGTATCTCTGCTGCCTGCGTAGCCTGTCCCCACCCCAGCAGACCAGCAAGCATCTGTCCCGTCTGACCCGCATCGTCGTCGATACTCTGTTTCCCCAGTATCACAAGGTTAATATTTTCCTTCTCGACGACCTTTTTGAGGATCTTTGCGACTGCAAGTGGCTCCAGTTCGGTATTGGCCGTGTCGACGAGGAGCCCACGGTCCACGCCCATTGCCATTGCTGTGCGTAGTCCATCCTGAGACTTTACTGGTCCTGCGGAGAAGGCGAGGATGTCGGAGACTCGGGAGGGGTGGGCTTCGCGGAGTCGTAAGGACGCTTCGATCGAAAGCTCGTCGAATGGGTTCAGACTCATTTTTTGTCCGGTTAGGTTCACCGCTTTGCCGGAGGCGGCGATGCGCGGCTTGATGGCGTAGTCGAGGACCCGCTTTATGGGAACGAGGATGCGGAGGGAGGTCATTGCTGTGGGTTGAATTGGGGAATGTGCGGTGTGCGGTGGTGGTGGGGAGGGTGATGTTAAAAGTACGTGAGTAACACAAGCACCGTGTTTGCCGAGATCTCGGTTGGTGGCGGTTGTGGCAGGAGGAACGGAGATCCCCCACTTCTCAGCCATTACGAATTGCTTTCGCGAAAGGAAATAATAGCAGTTCATTTTCCATGCAGAACCCAGAGTACAAAAGGAAACACAGCATCTTATAAGCGCAGGAAACGAAACAAAAGAACTTATTACGTCCCCATCATCCTACAGGCAACCATGTACCAGCCAAACCCACCGTCTAGAATACAATTAAAATAAGAACTCCTGTCGTTTATTCATCTTATGGCCGTAAGCAGGATTGGAATCAGAATCCACCATCAATACCTCCCCCTCGAATCCCTTCCTTGTTTTGCCAATCTAGTTCTAGCCACACTCTCATCCACCGGGAGATAGTACAACTTGGGCTTTGCCCTGGTGCTTCGGAACAGCTGGTCCAAATTCATAATGATCGGCTTCCTCTCGGCAGGTCCCCTAGCATGAACTGGAGGTGCTTCCCAAAAGTCAGTTTTTCTCTTCAATCTTAGTATAGAATCAAACGAACCGTCGCTGCCCCTCCTCGGGCCTAAAGGCGCATTCGAGATATCGATGCTCCCTCTAATCCTTCCTGCTCCTGCACCCACGCCCGCTCCCAATCCTGCTCCTGCGCCAGCACCTACACCCGCACCAGCACTTATACTCCCCATTCTCCCGGCTAACCTTCCGCCTTGGACTCCCGTGCCGGCCTCCACAAGCTCAGCCGTAACTTCATCACCAATGTTGTAGATAACTTCCCATCGTCCACCACCTCGAGCCTTCTCGCGGGAAACCCATCCAGGTACACATTCCTCTGGCACAAAATCTGCCCACAATGGCTTCCGTGACTTTTCCGCGGGGAAGGTCTTGTTGTGGATGCCGACGCGCACTCTGTTTGCAGCAGTCAGGTTCTCGAATACAATCAATGCATGGCTCTTAATAGAATCCAGGTAGAAAGTCTCAATCAGTGTATCCGCAGGATCATCATCATTACGCGAAGCGAGCGAGAGTACGTGAGAACGGAAGGCATTCTCCTGGAGAGGCCGCACAAGATTTCGGATGTACAGAGCGCGTGTGGCAGGATGTAAGGAGGGCTCGATGGGGGTTTCGTCTTCGTAATCTGGCTCTAGCTCTTCAGCGGCCGGTACAGTGTCGTTGAAGAGACCTCTGAATCGCGGGTCACGACCCCGGCGAGACGGTGAGTCTGCGCGCTGCTTTTTAGCGGATGGAGGAGTGATTTCTTGTTCGGCGTCGGCTCCGTGGAGGTGAGGAGGAACAGGGCTGGTAGAGCGTCGTTTACGCTTCAGGGATTCAGTTGGGTCGATCTCCATCGCATCTTCAATTACCACTGTCTCGGGAGCGATATCGTCGGAGATTGGTTCAGGGGGAGGCACAATGGTGTCATTGACGGGGACTGCAGCAGGAGCGCCCTCATCGGCTATCTCTACCGTTGCAGTAATTGCGTCTGTCGGAGCTTCAACTGGCGCAGCTTCCACGTGGTCCTCCTGTAGAGTTGACTCAACCGGCTCTGACTCAACCGGCTCTGACTCAACCGGCTTTAACTCAACCAGCTCTGACTCTATCTCGAC
>Ga0307515_10001764_pt1 | contig 48206 bp, 44 predicted proteins | sample 17_EM_MG_FD_194513 | JGI IMG/M metagenome (GOLD analysis project Ga0307515, IMG submission 194513) | Populus trichocarpa ectomycorrhiza microbial communities from riparian zone in the Pacific Northwest, United States - 17_EM | ecosystem: Host-associated > Plants > Roots > Unclassified | place... | reverse complement strand
GAATACTACTGCGAGAGTGCTGCATTGAGAAGCAGTTTTCATAGGTAAATCGCGCATTCATGCCCGGTGAAGTGCGCTTTTGTCGCAGCGGCACGTCACTGCAGTGCGCTTCTTGCAGCGCGAGAGCAGCTCAATAGACGTCGCGTCGATAGCGTCCCGCGTCCGCGAGAAGCGCGAGTTCATTGACCCCGAGCACCTCGGCGAGTGCCGCATCGACACCGCTCGCCATGCCTTCGAGGCTGCCGCACACATAGATCGCCGCACCCTCGGCGACCCACTCGCGCAGCCGCTGCGCATGCGCGAGCACGCGGTGCTGCACATAGAGACGCTGCGCCTGATCGCGCGAGAACACGAGGTCGGCATGCGCCAGTACGCCATGCGCGAGCCAGCCATCGATCTCGTCGCCGAAGTGGCGGTCGTGTGCCGACTGCCGTTCACCGAACAGCAGCCAGGCCGGCGACCTCGATGCCGCTGCGGCGCGCATCTTGAGGTGGCTGCGCAAGCCGGCAAATCCGGTGCCGTTGCCGATCAACACCAGCGGCCGCGCCGCGTTGGCGCCGATGTGGAAGCTGCTGTGTGCGCGCAGCCGCAGCGGCACGATGTCGCCGATGAGCGCCTGCTCGGTGAGCCAACCCGAGGCGCAACCCAGGCTGCCATCGGCATGCCGCTCTTGCCGCACGAGCAGGTGCAAGTGGCCATCGGCGGGCACCGACGCGATCGTGTATTCACGCGGCCGCGCCGGATCGCCCGGGGCACGCACCTGCACCAGATCGCCCGCCTCCCACTGCGGCAGCGCAGCGCCGGCAGCCGGTGCCAGCGTGAGATGGCAGACCGGTGCGCCGACGCTGCCGGCGTTGAGCACACGCCGCTCGATGAGCTGCCAGTCTTCGAATGCCGGCGCCTGCCAATCGGGCAGGTCGGTGGTGCCGGCGAGGTGCGCGACCTGGTGCTGCCAGGCCGTCAAGGCGGCGGCGTCTTCGTTGTCGAGTTCGATGCGCTCGAACAGCGCGCCTGCGCCGCGCGCCTGAAGCCACGCATCGAGGCGGCGTCCGAAGCCGCAGAAGTTGGCGTAGCTGCGATCGCCGAGTGCGAGCACGGCGTGATGAAGTTGCGGCAGCTTCGCGTCGGCCGCCATGGCCTGCTGCGCGAAACGCGCGCCGTTGTCGGGTGCATCGCCCTCGCCGTAGGTGCTGACGATGAAGAGTGCGCGTTCGGTGCGCGCGAGTTCGTCGAGCGACAGCTCGCCGAGCGGCAGCACGCGCACCGGCACGCCCGCGGTGTGCAGCAGGCACGCGCTTTGCCATGCGAGCTGTTCAGCGAAGCCGGTCTGGCTGGCGAAAGCCACCAGGATGGGCGTGACGCCTTCTGCGGTGGCGCCGAGCGCGGCGGCATCCTGTTCGGACTTTTGCTGTTTGCTTCGCTCGGCGCGGTAGATGAATCCGCACAGCGCGGCATACATGAGCAGCACGGCCGCCGCGGCCAGCAGACGCAGCACGCCAGGGTCGAGCAGATTCAAGGCGCTCACCGGGTTACCTTCGTGCTGCGCACTTCGTAGTCGCCCTGGGGGCGGCCCGGCGGGTTCATGCCAGCGCCGCGAAGGCGCTGCTCATGCGGTCTTCGAGGCTGCCATCGGGCCGGCGCGCGACGAAGAGCGCCGCGATGCCGCGTTGCTCGGCCCAGGCCGGCCCGTCGACGGGGCCGAGCACGGTGAGTGCGGTGGACAGCGCATCGGCCGCCATGCAGCTCTCGTGCAGCACCGTCACCAGCGCGAGGCCGTGCGCGATCGGCTGGCCGCTGCGCGGGTCGATGGTGTGCGGGTAGTGCGCGCCGCCGCGCTGAAAGAAGCGCCGGTAATCGCCCGAGGTGGCGACGCACAGGCCGTGCAATGCGATGCGTGTTTGCGGCAGGCTGGCGTCGACACTCAACGAGCTGCCATTCAGCTGCGGCGCCGATTCCAAGGCCACCCACCAAGGCTGGCCATCGGGCTTGATGCCGCTGCCGCGCAGTTCGCCGCCGACTTCGATCAGCGCATCTTCGACCTTGAAACGCTGCGCCAGCATGTGCGCAACGCGGTCCACCGCATGGCCCTTGGCGATGGCCGACAGGTCCAGCTGCACACGGCCCGGCTGCCGCACGCGGCGCGTCGATGCATCGACCTCGATGTGTTGCCAGCCGCTCGAAGCGCGCGCAGCCGCAATCGCCGCGGGTGAGGGCGGCGCGAAGCCGGGTTCGTCATGCCGGCCTTGCGGCCCGAAACCCCAAGCGCCCACCAGCGCGCCGGCCGTCGGGTCGTAGGCGCCACCGCTGTCGCGCGCGACCGTCAACCCGTACTGCAAGACCTCGAAGAACGCCGGCGGCAGCACGTGCCAGCTGCCGGCCGGCGCGCGGTTGAAGCGCGAGATGTCGGAGTCGGGCTCCCACGGGCTCATCTGCGCGACGACCTCGTCGAACTCGCACTGGATGGCCTGCGTGATGGGATCGAGCTTCAGCGCGCGCGGCCCGACGAGCCTCACCGACCAGGTGGTGCCCATGGTGCGGCCCGCCAACGCGTGAACGTGCCCGCCGAGTGCCGGCGCGCGCGCATCGAGCGCGTGCGGCACCAGCACACGCACGAGAGAGTCGGCCGCTGCCGACGGCGAGCCCATGCCGATTCGGCTTACTGCGGCAGCACTTCGACGGTGGCGCTCAGGCTGGCGCGACGCGCCGGCTGCGCCACCGTGCCGCCCGGCCCTCGGCCGCCTGCGCTGGCGCCGATCCAATAGCGGCCAGCCTCGGGCCACTTGACGCTGAACTGGCCCTGCGCATCGGTCTTCAACGCGATTTCGCCGAGCTTGTAGCGGTAGCGGTTGCCGCCGCGCAGGATGGTCACGTCGACATCAGCGGCGGGCTTGCCGTCAAGCAGCAGACGGAAGCTCGAGCTGTCGCCCGCGCTCAGGTCGGTGGGCGTCGTCAGCGGGATCAGCTCCAGGCCGCTGCCTTGCGGCGTGAAGGCCTTGCCGGTCTTGGGATCGGCCTTGGCATCGGCTTTGTTGTCATTGGTGACATACGTCTCGACGCGGTTCTGCATGCGCGTGACCTGCAGCTCCTCGGCATTGGCCGGCACTTCCTTGGCCAGTGCGTCGAGGCTGCCGCGCCAGCGCTTGGTCTCGCCGCCGATCTTGTAGCTGGCGCTAGCGGTCTCGTTGAAATTGACGATGCGGTAGGTACCCGGCTGCGTGAGCTTCACGTCGAAGCTGCTGCGGCGGCGCGTGGTGCCGAGGTTCTCGGCGCTGAGCTTGCTGCCGTCGGGGGCGACGATGCTCAGGCCGTCGAGCGCGAGCGAGTTGGTGTCGTACTCGAACAGGTCTTCGGACACGGCGGCGTCGACCGACACCTGGGGCTCCTTGCCACTGACCACGGTGGCGGAAGGCAGCAGCCAGGTGCGGTGCGCGTGCGCCGCGGAGGGCAGCAGCGCGGCCAGCGACAGCAAGGCGAGGGGGAGGGACAGGGAGAGGCGGGAAGCGTTCATCGCGATGTTCCTTTGCGGCTCAGGGCTTCAGTTCCAGCGACAGCGCGCCGAGCTCGTGCTCGCCCTGCGCCTTGATCGTCTGGGCCTTCTTGGCGGGCCAGTCGAAGGGCACGTGCAGCACCTCGCGGCCACCGTTCTCGCGTGCCGCTTCGACCACCAGCTGATACGAGCCGGGCGGCAGCGCCTTCACATCGAGGCCGATCACGTGCTCGCCGGGCGCCCGCGTTGCGGCGCTCACGCCGTCGGCCGGCATCTGCACGTCACGGCCGCTCTTGCGCCACCACTGGCGCATGTCTTTCAGCCACTTGGCACCGCCGTTGTCGCGCTTCTTGATGTCGTACCAGACGGCCAGGTTGCTCGCGAAGCTCTGGTCGGCGGCCTTCTCGACCCACATCGCCACGTAAGGCTTGTGGTACTCGGCGACGGTGAGACGCGGCAGCTCCAGCTTCAGGCTGGCATCGGCCGCGAAGGCAGGCGCGGCCAGCGCGACAGCGGCTCCCATGGCCATCGAATAGCGTAGTTGCATCTTGGTTCCTTCGGGTCAGTAAGAGGGTCGGTGAGATCTAGTGGATGAAGAGAATGGCCAGCAGCAGCGGCAGCACCAGGCCCAGCGCGACGATCGGCCAGGTGCTGGGCCGGTTGGCTGCGTGCATCTTGAGAATGAACAAGCCGGTGATGGCGAACACCAGGCAGGCGAGCGCGAACAGGTCGATGAACCAGCTCCAGGCCGTGCCGGTGTTGCGGCCCTTGTGCAGGTCGTTGAGGTACGAGACCCAGCCGCGGTCGGTTCGTTCGTATTCGAGTTCGCCGGTGTCGCGGGCGATGCGCAACCAGGCGTCGCCACCGGGGCGCGGCAGCGGGAGGTAGATCTCTTCGGGCGACCACTCGGCCTGGCGATTGCCCACCTCGATCTTCAGTTCCGAAGCGACCCATGCAGCCAGAGCGGATGGCAAGGGTGCCGGCGGCGGCTTGCTTTCCTTCTTGCCCGTGGCGTCCGCAGGCGCCGCGATCAGAGTCAACAAGGATGGCGGCAGCTGGGCCTTGCGCGCGCTCACCTGCGGCTTGGATTCGATCTGCGTGGCGTGGTTGAGCGTGAAGCCGGTGACGGTGAACAACAGCAGCCCCAGCAGGCTCAGCGCCGAGCTGATCCAGTGCCACTGATGAAGCGTCTTGAGCCAGTAGGCGCGGCGTTGCGGGTTGCCCGCAGGGGCCGTCGTCATACCTCGGCCCACATGCGCAGGAGGTTGTGGTACGTGCTGGTGAGCGAGACGACTTCGGCGTCATCGCCATGCCGCGCGCGCAGGCGCTGGATGGTCTGGTCGAGGTCGAACAGCATCGAGCGCCGGCCGTCGTCACGCACCATGCTCTGCAGCCAGAAAAACGAGCAGACACGCGCGCCGCGCGTCACCGGCAGCACGCGGTGCAGGCTGCCCGACGGGTAGAGGATCAGGTCGCCCGCGGGGAGCTTGACCTCGTGCGCGCCATAGGTGTCCATCACCTCCAGCTCGCCGCCTTCGTAGTCGTCGGGGTCGCACAGGAAGAGCGTGCACGAGAGGTCGGTGCGCAGCCGCAGGCTGGTGCCCGGCACGCCGCGCACCGCGCCGTCGACATGCAGACCGTAGTGCTCGCCGCCTTCGTAGCGGTTGAAGAGTGGCGGCACGAAGCGGTGAGGCAGCGCGGCCGAGACGAACAAGGGGTTCGCCTCGAGCGCCGTCAAGATGACGGCGCCGAGGCGGCGCGACAGCTCGCCGCCTTCCGGCAACTGCCGGTTGAGCTTGACGCGAGCGCCTTGCTCGCCGACGGTCGCTCGCCCGTCGGCCCAGTCGGCCGTGTCGATGGCCTTGCGGATGTCGGCCACCTGGTTCGGCGTCAGAACATTCGGCACGTGAAGCATCATTTCCAGCCTCCGTCTGCTGCTTTCGTTGAGGTCAGTACTTGAAGTTGGCCGTCAGCAAAGCGTTGCGCGGCTGGCCCGGGGTGTAGCGCGAGCCGCCGCTGTTCACCGAGGCCACGTACTCCTTGTCGAACAGGTTGTTCACGTTCAGTTGTAGCGACACGTTCTTGCTGATGTCGTAGATGGCCATCGCATCGGCCACCCAGTAGGACTCGGTGCCGGGCAGGTTGCTCGGCGTTGCCTGGCTGCTGGTGCGCGCCACGGTGTCGATGTACCGCACGCCGCCGCCCAGGGTCAGGGCGGGAAGCAGCTTGTAGCTCACCCACGAGGTGAAGGTCACCTTGGGCGAGAAGACGATCACGCTGCCGGTGGTGGCGCTGGCACCACTCGCACCTTGGATGATGGTCGGGTCCATGTAGGCGAAGCCCGCATTCAGGTTGAGTTCGGGCGTGACCTGGCCTACCAGGCCCAGCTCGATGCCGTCGACTCGCCGTTTGCCGATCTGGGTGAAGGTGGGATTGGCCGCGCCGTCCGACACCAGCTCGTTCTTGTTCTCGCTGCGGTAGATGGCGCCGGTAATGGCTAGCTTGCCGCCCACCACGTCCCACTTGGTACCCAGCTCGATGTTGCTGCCTTCCTGCGGTTGCAGGTCGGTGCGGGACTGGCTGTTGTTCGAGTTGCTCAGTGCGAAGTTGGTGCCGCCCGGCGGCTGGAACGAGTTGGAGACGTTGACGTAGACGCTGCCCTCGGCGACCGGCTTGAACACCGCACCGAGCTTCCAGCTCAGCAGGTTGTCGGTCACGCTGAGCGGCGCGTTCTGCACGAGCGATTCGGACGCGGTGGCCGTCGCCGCGGTGAAGGTCGAGCCATTGGTCTCGGTGTGGAATTTCTCCCAGCGCAGGCCGCCATTGATGAGCCACTGCTCCGACAGTTTCAGCGTGTCGAAAGCGTAGACCGCGGCGCTCAAGGTGTTGCCTTTGGTGTAAGCGCCCTTGTACGGTGGGCTGAGGAAGGTATCGCCCGTGCTCGGGTTGTACAGGTTGGCCACGGGCTGTTGCAGCGAGGCTGGCAGCGTGGCGTTGGTCAGCGTCTGTGCGTTTGCCTGGCTCTGCCGCTCGTAGATGAATTCGACACCGGTCGACAGTGAATGCTTCACCTTGCCGGTCGCGAACTCTGTGGACAGGTTGGTCTGGTTGGTCAGGATTTCGTTGGTTTGGTGACGGCCCTGGCGGCTGCGAACCACCGTATAGGTCGAAGGATCGCCAAGCACAAAGCCGCTACCCGTGGGGTTGATCCCATTCACGCCGGTCAACACATAGTCTTGCTCGGTGTGGCCGAGCCGGGTGGTGTTGCGCAAGATGGTGCCGGGCTTGAATTCATGCTCGATGCGCGACGTGAACATGTGCAAGGTCACGTCGTCGTAGTCGTCGAGTGAGCCGTAGTAGTTCGACCGGTCGACCGCGGGGCCCGTGGCACCCACATAGCCCGGCAGGCCATAGGTCGACACGCCCCCGTCCGGCCGGTTCTTCTGGTCAACGTAGAGGTAGTTGAAGTAGGCGCGCGTCGGCGTACCCGCTCCCAATACCAGCGACGGCGCGAAACCGAAGCGCTTGTTTTTGACGTCATCGCGTCCCGGTGTGCCGTAGTCCTGCGCCATCACGTTCAAGCGCAGCGCCGAACCCGGAATACCGAGTTCCAGCGGCGTGTTCAGGTCCGCCGTGGCACGCACGCGGTTCGACGTTCCGACGGAAAGGCTGCCGTTGTTGAAGGCTTCGCGCGTAGCCACTTTCGAGACCAAGTTCACATAGCCCGACGAGGCGCCGCGGCCGTTGTCGGAGCCCGACGGGCCTTTCACCACTTCGACCTGCTCGATGTTGAACATGTCGCGCGAGACGTTGCCCAGGTCGCGGATTCCGTCGACGAAGATGCTGTTCGTCGTGTCGAAGCCGCGCATGAAGATCGAGTCACCGGTCGTGGTGTTGCCGTTTTCGCCCAGCTGCAGCGTCACGCCCGGGGTGTTGCGCAGCGCCTCCGAGAGCGAGGTCGCCACTTGCTGTTGCAGCAGCTCCTTCTTGATGACGGAGATGGTCTGCGGCGTGTCCACCAGCGGCTGCGTGAACTTCGGCGATGCGACCGTGTCGGCCTTGTAGTCGACGTCAGGCGTCGCGGCGGCCTTGGCCTTCACGGCCGGCAGCGTCACTTCAGGAGCGGTGTCGGCCTTCTTCGGCGGCTCGGCGTTCTGCGCAGCAACGGGCAACGCCATGGCCATCAGGCCGATGGCTGCGGTGCTGCTCAAGGTGGATTGCCGCGGCGCCGCGTGCTTGCGGCTCTTGATGTAGGCCAAGTTCTTCTCCAGATTTGTGATGACGTAACAAGGTTTCCGCGGCTGGCGAAGGCTGGCTCAGGGGTGATGAGAGCGGGCGAGGCCACCCGCACGGCGGCGCCTCGCAAAGAAAGTTTTGGGCGCGCTACTTGGTGAGGATCAGCTTGCCGAGCGAGGTCTGGCGCAAGCGGTACAAGGATCCTCGGTGCTCGATCTGCACCTCGAGCGCGCCGGCAAGCAGCTCGTCGCTGGAGATTCGGTGCACCGGCTCAGAGGCGCTGGCCTGTTGCGTCGGCCGCACGGTCGCGGGCGGCAAGGCGGAGGGGTGTTGGGGTGGCGTGGCCATGGCTCAGGGTGCTTCCGGGTCGCTGATGAAGCCCACTTTGGTGAGCCCCGCCTTGGTGGCGTCCGCAAGCGTCTGGGCGACGTTGCGGTAGGCCACGCTCTGGTCGGCCTTCAGGTGGATTTCGGGCTGCGGCTGCTTCTTGCCTTCGTCCATGAAGCGCTTGGCGGCTTCGGTGCGGTCGACGGGCTCGCCGTTCCAGAAGCGTTGGCCGTTGGCATCGATCGCGAACTCGACCTTCTCGGCCTTGACGATGTTGGGTTGCGCGTTGGCCTTGGGCAGCTCCAGCTTCACAGCCTGCGTGAGCAGCGGCGCGGTGACGATGAAGATGACCAGCAACACGAGCATCACGTCGATCAACGGCACCATGTTGATCTCGGCCATCGGGGCGCCGGCGTTGCGGTTGTCGAAGCTTGCGAAGGCCATGCGCTTCTCCTCAGGCAGCGCGCGGGCGGCCGACCGACGGCGTGCGGACCGGCTGCAACGGCGCGCTGCCGCTGTCGTTGCTCAGCGGCTGCCCCATCGACACAAAGGTGTGCAGTTCGTAGGCAAAGGCGTCGAGCTTGGAGAGGATCACGCGGTTGGAGCGCGTCAGCCAGTTGTAGCCCATCACCGCAGGGATCGCGACGGCCAGCCCGAGGCCGGTCATGATGAGCGCTTCGCCCACCGGGCCGGCCACTTTGTCCAGCGTGCCGGCACCGCTCACACCGATGGCCACCAGCGCGTGGTACACGCCCCAGACAGTGCCGAACAGGCCGACGAAGGGTGCGGTGGCGCCGACCGTGGCCAGCATCGCCAGGCCGTTCTCGAGGCGCGTGGTCTCTTCATCGAGCACCTTCTTGATGGTGCGGGTGACGAAGTCGCCGGCGGTGCCTGCTTCTTCGAGCTTGGCCGCGCCGTACTTGGCGTGGTGCGCCTGCGCATGCATGGCATGGCTCGTGAGGTGCGAGAACGGGTCGTTGGCGCCGTGCGTGCTGATCTCGCCGGCCACTGCGTCAAGCGAGGTCGCGTTCCAGAAGAAATTGAGGAAGGTCTCGCTGCGGCGCTTGCGTGCGATCAGCGTCAGGCCCTTGAGCGCGATGATGGCCCACGAGGCCACCGACATCAGCACGAGGATCGCGAGAAGGGTCTTGCCCACCACATCACTTTGCATGATGAAGTGGCCGAAGCCCAATGCGGTATCGGGAGTCGCCACGGTCATTTCTCCAGTTCGAAAATCACAGGGATCACGGCCCAGCCCGCCATGGGCTGAGCGTTCTCGGTATAGGGTTTGAAGCGCCACTTCTTCACCGCAGCGAGCGCGGCGTCGTCCAGGCGGGACGAGCCCGACGAGCGGCTGATCTGCACGGTGGCCGGCAGGCCGCGCTCGTCGATGTAGAGACGCAGCATCACGGTGCCCGACTCGTTCAGGCGCTTGGACGCGCGCGGGTACTCGGGCGGGTTGGCTTCCAGATACTGGAGCGCCGAAGCCGGGATCATCTTCGGAGGAGCCGGCGGAGCAGGCGGCGCCTCGACCGGCTGCACCTGCACGGGTGGGGCTGGCGGTGGCGGCACTTCAGGCGGAGGCGCCACTTCAAACGCGGCCGGTGATGGCGCGGCCGCAGGCGCTGCGATCACCACCGGCGGCGGGGCCTTGACCACGGGCTGAACCGGCGGGGGAGGATGTGGGGCGGGCGGTGTCGGCGGCGCGAGCAGCTCGACAAACATCGGCGCCGCTTCCATCACCGCCTCGCGCACGGCGGGCACTTGCAGCACGGCCCAGATGGCGCCGACGTGCGCCACCGCGATCACACTGATGACGCCCCGGCGCTGTGCCGTGCTCAGGCCATCGGGCGCAGGCGCGGGGCGCCGCAACACCAAGGGAGCGGGAGCGTGTGGCGCCACAGTGGCAGCGGGAGAAGACGACATCGCGAATGGACCGAGCAGCGGCGAAGGCGCATGGGCAGCGCCGATTCAATAAGTCTAACACTAACGAGAACGATTCGCATTTGTGTTGTTCGCTTGTAGTTTTGTGAAGTCGTGACTTTCGGTGGCTGTGATGCGGCCGCGGCATCAGGCGCCGCGGCATCAGGCGCCGCGGCATCAGGCGCTGCGGCATCTGGCGCGCCAAAAAAACGGGCCGCGCAATGGCGGCCCGTGTCGATCAAGGAAAACTCAAATGATGGCGAAACTCTCCGGTGCTACCTGATCACCAGCACGTCGGCTTCGCTGCCGGCGTTGCTGCGCTTCATCACCAGGAAGCCGGTCTGCGATGGCGATGCGGTGCTGCCGCCTGCCACGGCCAGGGTGTCGACATAGCCGAGGCGATAGCCCTTCACGATGCCGCTCGCATTGCCCTTCACCGCGTAGCGCGGCTTGGACGGCGTGAACTTCATGTTGAGCAAGGAATCGGTGATGTTGCCGGTGAAGTAGTTGTCGGTGGCGTACACCGAGAAGCTCAACTGCGTGTCAGGCGTGACCCCGAGCGCCGCGAGCGGCGCATTGAGGATCAGGTTGGCTGAGTTGAAGTCGACATCGGAGTAGTAGTAGATCGTCGCCACACCCGTTGCCAGGTTCGCCACGTTGACCACGTTGATGCCCGTGCTCGCGAACGCACCTTGCTCGGTGTTGTAGATCGCGAAGTCAGCCACGCCGTCGCCATTGACGTCGACGTCGACTTCGAAGCCGCCCGGGTAGTTGGCTTGCGCACGGCGCCCGAAGGTGTTGATCGCGAACTGCAAGGCACCCTCGTCCGCCGAGTAGCGCACGCCCACGGCACGCACGTCTATCACGGCGAAGTTGTCGCCCGGGGCCGGCAGGTCGGCCTTGGCGTACTTGGGGCTGGTGCCGGTCAACGCGAACACGTCGAACTCGCTCGGCGCCACACCTGCGTTGGCCAGCAGGATGATGCCGCCCGGCCAGTTGGAGCGCTGCGCGATCACCGAGCCGGCTTCAGCCGCCTTGCGCGGCAGGATGTGCCAGGGCACGGTGAGCGTTTCGGCGCTCGCCGCCTTCAAGGTCAGGTAGCCGTCGTATTCGAACTTGTCGAACAGGCTGCCGCTGCCGCCGAGCGCGCCGGCGTTGAGCGTCCAATCGGGCAGCTTGAGCGGGTTGACGCGCAGCTTGACCGTGATGGTGGACTTGCTCTTGGCCGCCACCCTCACGCTGCTCGGCACGATGACGGACACCGCACCCGTCGCTTCATCGTCGGCATAGCGGAAGGCGCTCTTGATGCTGAAGGTCTTGGCCTTGCTGTCGAAGTTCTCGATGACCAGCTTCCTCTCGTACTCGGCGAAGTTGCTGACTTCCTGGGCGCCGAACGAGAGCGCTGCGGAGAGGTCTTCCTTGTTGTAGGCCACGGCGTTCAAGGCCAGCGCCTTGTTGACGCGCACCTCGCCCGCGCCGATGCGCGTGATCGGCGCCAGCACGCCCGGCAGCAGCGCCGGGTTGGTGTAGATCTGCGTGTTCGCGCTGTTCATCAGCATCGACTTGATCTGCAGCGGCGTGCGGTTCGGGTACTTGCCGATCAGGATGGCGGCGGAGCCCGCAATCATCGGCGTGGCGCCCGAGGTGCCGCCGAAGGCCTCTTGTCCGTCGCTGCTGCCGGCCACGGCCGACACCGACGCGCCCGGCGCACCGATCTCAGGCTTGATGGTCTGATAGCTCGTGCTCGGGCCGCGGGCCGAAGTGCTGGCCATGCTGCCGACCAAGGCAACCTTGGTGGCATCCGACACCGACACGTTCACCGGTGCCGCGATGTTGGCCTTGATGGCCAGCGACAGCGACTGCTGGATCACGAGCGTGGGCACGAAATGCGTGCCGCCGCCGTTGCTGAACGCCACGGCGTCGCCGGGTGCGACGAGCCCGATCAGCACGGCCTTGGCGCCCGCCAGCGCGGCCAGATCCACTTTCAGGCTGACCGAGCAGGTACCGCGGTCGATCAGCGCGACCTTGCCGGTCAGATCGGGCAGCACAGCGCCGGGGCAGGCGGTGCCTACGGCGACGACGTCACCGGTGAAGCCCGCGGCGATCGGCGCCCAATCCACCGTGGCGGTGTTGTTGTAGACGCCGGCAATGGCGGCCGGCGCGTTGACCTTCAGGCCGTACAGCGATGCGCTCGGCACGGCGGTCTGCGCCACGCTGATCACCGCGGGTGAAATGGACGCTGCGCTGACGATGTAAGGCTTGTTCGCATCGTTGCCCGCGGCCACGGCGACGGTGACGCCGAGCGCGACGGCTTCCGACAGCGCAAGCGTCGAGTCGTCTTCGGCCTGGCCGTAGGACGAGCCCAGCGACAGGTTCATCACGTCGACCGCATCAGAGGGGTCGCCATCGCCGTTGGGGTCGATCGCATAGTCGATGCCCTTCAGGATCGCCACGCCGTTGCAGCTGGTGGCGACGGCGCTGCACACGCGGATGGCGATCAGCTTGGCGCCTGGGGCCACACCTTTGTGCGTGCCGTCGAGGCTCCTGCCGGCGATGATGTCAGCCACGTGCGTGCCGTGGCCCTGGAAGTCGATCGGGTTCGGGTCTTCGGTGCGGTCACCGAAGGTCGGCCACAGATCGCCGACGAAGTCATAGCCGCCAACCACCTTCTGCGTCGGGAAGACGCTGGGGTCGACGGTCGTATTGCGCGTGTCGAACGGATCGGTGCCGTAGGCCGCCAGATAGGCTGCGGGCGTGCCGGGGCCGCCGAGGTTCTTGTGGGTGTAGTCGATGCCCGAGTCGAGCACCGCAACGCGCACGTCGGTGCCGTCAGCACCGCCAGTCTGGTTCGCAGAAGCACCGATGTACGGCACGGTCTCGGACAGGCTCATCTCGTAGTTCATCACGCGGCGTACCTTCGCCACACCGGGCAGCGATGCGATCGCGCTCAGCTTGGCGGCATCGACGCGCACTGCAATGGCGTTGTGCGCCATGTGCACGCGGCCGAGTTCCTTGGCGCCCAGCGCGCTGAGGCTGCTGGCCGCTGCGTTCTGATGCGACAGAACACTGGCGCGGTGCGCCTGCAAGGCCGTGCGCACGGACTGCGGCGCGCTGCGCAGCATCTTCACGCTCTGCGCCTGTTCGAGGCCGCTGGTGGACAGCTGGCTGCTCAGGAGGCTTGAAGCCGCAGACGCCACCGAGGCGTCTTGCAGCGTGACCCACACGTCCACTGAACCGGTTGCGTTGGCCAGGCCTTTGTCGAGGACGCCGGCCATCGAACCGCCGGGCACCGCCACCGACTGCGCCGAGCGCTGAGGGGGGTCGGCGAGAGGAGCTTCATCGGGCGAGGCTTGTGGCGAGCTGCTGCCACCACCGCCGCAAGCGGCCAGCACCAGCGAGGCCGACAAGGCCAGCGCTGTTTTCCATGAGAAACGGATAGACACGAGACACTCCTTTTGGGGCAAGTCCACCCGGTTCAGCAAAGCGCTGAGCCGGGACAGTCCGCGCGTGGATAAACGCGACGGGCGCTGAGCGTGGGGTTACGGGAGGCACATGCTGAGCGGGGTACTTCGCTTCAGTCAAGGAAACTTGCCCCCCTACCACTAGGGGGAGGGGGAACCCCTAGTCCTACCGTGTTACAAGCGTGGCACTGCGCTTACACATAGGAAGCGCGGACATCGGCATGGCGCTTTGAGCAAAGGCAGCGGCGCTCGGCAAGCCGCTGTGTCTTGCCTGCCACCGAAGGGTCGGCGGCGGCGCCCATTCAGTCGAGCGAAAGCACCAGGCGCACCGGGAGCTTCTCTTGTTTGGCCATGTCACCGCGCGCCTCGCCAGTCACGAGGTTCACCGCCCAGCCTTGCTGAAGCGCAATGTGGTTGGCGTTCTGCTCGCGGCGGCCTTGCACGATGTTGCTGTAGTCGTACTGATTGACCTTGGCGGTGCTGATTGCAGCCGTGGCAGACCAGTGCCAGTCTTGCGGCGCAGCGGGAAACAGCCTGGGGTCCAGGCCGGGCGGAGCCGCTGTTTTGCGCACCAAGCGCTGCAGCTCCTTGACGCGCGGCACCCGCCAATGCATGCCGCGCACCTTCCCACGATCAAGAGCCAATGCCATCGCTTCGGCGCGAGTCACCAGCCGTGGCGTACCGACACACGTCTTGCCGTTCCAGCCCGTTCCCTCGACGCAACGCGGCCAGGCCACTCCCGCACGCACATCCAGCACGAAAGCGCCATCGTCCGACAGCGCCATGTCCGCCATGTCCGGCAGATCGGCTGCACTGGCAGCCGACGTGGCAGAAACGAGAACGAGCCAGCAGGCGGAGCGGCGAACCGCCGCGTTCGAGCGCTTCATGATGCAAGCGGTCGGCATCGAAGGTGCGCGTGGGTTGATCCCTATTCGATCTTCACGACCACCATCGTCTGGTTCAGCAACTGGTAGGCGATTTCGCCGAACGTGATGGGGCCTTCGACGCCGCCGATGGCTTTGCCTTCCAGCTCGCCGAACAAGAAGTTCAAGATGCAGTTGCAGGCCATCACGGCGCCTTTGTTGTCCAGCACCGCCAGGCGTTGGCGGAAGGCCGCGGCATAGTCGCCCACCGGTTTGGCAAAGCGGTAGTCGACACCGGAGAACACCGGCGCATACAGGGCCACCTTGCCGCCTGCAGCATCGACGCTCTGCAGCGATGCGTTGACGTGGGCTCCGGCGTAGTCGCCCACCAGCGGCAGCTTGCCGTGCTCCAGGCCGCGCTGGCGCAGGTAAGCCGCGAAGTTCACGGTTTCGCCGTTGACCTCGCAGTCGGTGACCTCGAATCCGGTCTGCTTGAAGTGCAGCAGGTCGCCGCTGTCGGGTTCGAACAGGTTGACGATCTCCACCGTCACCAGCTTGTCGGCAGGCAGGTTCACATAGGCCACGGCTGCGCGATCTTCGTGCTTGGTGGCAGTGCGGCCGTCATAGACCTTGGGCGTGACCTTGCCCAGGTCAGACAGGTGCACGCCGGCAATCCACCCCACGGTGGGCTTCAAGAATGCACCTTCGTAGTTGGCCGCATCGGCAGCGAAGCGCTGGTGGCATTGGCTGCCGGCAGGGATGATGGCGACGGCAAAGCCGTTGTCCGGCGCGTTGCCGGCAATGCCGGCCAGTTCATCGGGGCCGTAGCAGGCCACGCTGATCGCACCGATCTTGGACAGGTCGGTGGCGAACACCTTGCCTTCGGTCACCACCACGCCACCGGCAGCGACCATGAAGTAGGGAATGGTTCCGCCGATCCAGTTGCCGGGGGGCAGTTGATCCAGTGCCGATTCAGGGCCGGCCAGACTCAGCGATGCGCCGCTGCGAATCAGTTCGGCCGCGGCTTGGACAGTGATCATTTCGTTCATGGTGTGATCTTTCAGAGGGCGGTCAGTTGCTGGATTTCGGCCGAAAGCGCGCGTTCCCACTTGGCGAAGAAAGTGTGGATTTCGGCGGCCTTCAGGTGCACCGGGTCGGCGCTGCGCTCCAGGCGCTTTGTCATCAGCTGCGTCCCCAGGTGTTGAGTTTTGAGACGTGCCAATGCGCCGCCGGCGAGGCGGTTCCAGCAGGGGTGGTTGGGCGCGGGGACTGCCATGGGTATTCCTTCAAATGAGTTTCGAGCGCGGGGTCGTCGACCGGCCAGTGCCGTCGATATGAAGGATGTCGGAAGGGAGCGGCGCGAGCTTGATGGCGACGCGATGGCCATCGGGCGTGTCTTTGAGACAGATCAATTGCCGGGTGAAAAGGGCTGACCGTCTGTCCGGATAGCGGGTCGATTTCATCGGCGCCCGAGCTTGGAGGCCCACATCCTGTGCGGCTTTTGTGAGCGGGCCGGGCGGGGCCGCGGCCTGCGCCGCAGAATGCCCCACCCCAACGCCGCACCGAGTTCCATGACCGACCTTTCCGCCTTCCCCATCACCAAGAAGTGGCCCGCCCAGCACCCGGACCGCCTGCAGCTCTACTCGCTGCCCACGCCCAACGGCGTGAAGATCTCGATCTTTCTCGAAGAGACCGGGCTGCCCTACGAAGTGCACCTGGTGAGCTTCGGCACCAACGACCAGATGTCGCCGGAGTTTTTGTCGCTCAACCCGAACAACAAGATCCCCGCGCTGATCGACCCCAACGGGCCGGACGGCAAGCCCTTCGGCTTGTTCGAGTCGGGCGCGATGCTGATCTACCTGGCCGAGAAGACCGGCCAGCTGATGCCGCGCGATGCGGCGCGCCGCTACGAGACCATTCAGTGGGTGATGTTCCAGATGGGCGGCGTCGGCCCGATGTTCGGCCAGCTCGGCTTCTTCCACAAATTCGCCGGCAAGGACTTCGAAGACAAGCGCCCACGCGACCGCTACGTGGCCGAATCGAAGCGCCTGCTCGGCGTGCTCGAGAAGCATCTGTTAGGCCGCGCCTGGATCATGGGCGACGAGTACACCATCGCCGACATCGCCACCTTCCCGTGGATTCGCAACCTGGTCGGTTTCTACGAAGCCGGCGACCTGGTGGGCTTCAGCGATTTCCCCGAAGTGCAGCGCGTTCTGAACGCCTTCGTCGCGCGGCCGGCCGTGGCCCGCGGGCTAGAAATTCCCAAGCGGGCGTAGGCGTTCTCTTCTCAATCTTAGGAAGACTAAGTCGTTGTTATAAAAGGAGTTTCGGCATAACTTCGGAAAACAAAGTTTGTACCGAAATGGAAGCTCTTTCCCACAACGCCCAGCGTCAATACCTGGAAGCCATCTCGGCCTTCATTGCTCCTGGCGCCTGCTGTGTCGACGGGCTTGCCTGAAGAAGAGGCACCGGTCAGCCGGCCGGTGCCACGAGGGCGGAGCAACCGGCCGAAGTAGGTGGCCGCCAAGGCATGAGCTACTGGCAACCGGTGAGACTCTGGATCCACTGCCGCACCACCGCCACCGACGCCGTGTCGACCAGCGTGCTGCCCAGCGGCGGCATGGCATAGGTGTCGCGCCGGTTGATGCGTGACAGCAGCACCGAGCTGTCGGGTGCCCCAGGCGCGATCACCTTGGCGTTGGTGAGGCCGAGGTCGCCCGAGGTCGGCGCGGCGTTGCAGGTGCCGGTCAACGCCAGTGCGGTGGTGTAGCGCAGGTCCAGCGCCACGGGTGTCGGCCCGTTCGGCTGGTGGCACTGCGAGCAGTTGGCATGCAGGAAGGCGCGTGCGCGCTGCTCGACGGTGCCTGCCGTGCCATGCGGGTCCACATACGCCGGCAAGGTGGCCGGTGTGCCGCTGATGGTCGGGCTCAGCAGGCCGATGGTGTTCAGCGTGGTGATCTGGTTGGCGGTGCGGCCTGTCGTCGGATACGTCAGGTTGCCGTTGAGCTGTGCGGTCTCCAGGCCGAGCGTGCGGCCGGCCACCTGCGTGTGGCACTGCAGGCAATCGTTCTCGCTCGGATAGATCCAGGTCTGGCTGCCGATGGTCTTGTTCTTGCCGCCGACCACCCTGGTCGCATCGGTCTGCCCGGCGTTCCACTCGTAGGTGTAGCCGGCCCACACGCCGTCGGGGTGGCGCATCAGGAGCCGCGTTTCGATCAGCTGGTTGTTGAGCTTGAAGTTCTTCACCAGCACGGTGCCGTTCGGCGGCGTCCAGCGGCCCGGGGTCTGCGGCGTGATCGAGGTGCCGTTGGGCACGGCCAGCCAGCGCTGCTTGTCGGCCCCGTCGGACCAGAACGGCGCGTTGGTGTTGTAGGGGATGAGCCCCACCGCCGGCTGCGTCGCGTTCGACGCCGACACGCACCCGGTCTGCGACAGCAGCGTCGGGATGGTGTCCACGGCAGCGCCTGCGGCCTGCAGCTGGTACAGCGCGCCGCCGTAGCCCACGACATAGATCTCGCCGTCGTTGCCCTGCGCGAACGAGGTGATGTTCTGCGGCGCACTCAGGATCGCGTTGCTGGCGGCCAGCACCACCCGCGGGGTGGCAGCGACCAGCGGGCTGGGCGGCGTGAACGCGAAGATGCGGCTCGACACGTAGTCGCCGAACACGTACTTGCCGGCCAGGGCCGGCACCTTGCTGCCGCGGTAGACGTAGCCGCCGGTGATGGCCTGGCCCACGCTGTGGTCGTACTCGACCACCGGGTCGATCAGCGCTTCGCCGTTGGCACCGGTGGTGGCGCAGCTGCTCGCGTTGTAGCAAGTGCTGCCCTCGCGGATGCGCCAGCCGTAATTGCCGCCGCGGGTGAGCACGTCGACTTCTTCGCGCTGGTCTTGCCCCACGTCGCCGACCCACAGGGCACCGGTGCTGCGGTCGAAGCTCCAGCGCCAGGGGTTGCGCAGGCCGTAGGCGTAGATCTCGGGGCAGGCCGCGCCGCCGCTGCCGTTGGTGCACTTGGCATTCGTTGCGAACGGGTTGGTCGACGGGATCGCATACCCCGTGGCCGGGCTCACGTCGATGCGCAGCATCTTGCCGAACAGCACGTTGCGGTTCTGCGAGTTGGCGTTCGGGTCGCCGCCGCCACCGCCGTCACCCGTGCCGATATAAAGGTAGCCATCGGGTCCGAAGACGATGTTGCCGCCGTTGTGGTTGCGGTCGTTCTGGTTCTTCACCAGTCGCATCAGCACTTGCTCGCTGTTGATGTCGAGCGTGGCGCCGCCATCGGTGCTGGCGAAGCGCGAGACGTGGTTCTCGATCGGGTTGTTGCCCGTCGAGTAGTAGACGTACACGTAGGGCGTGCTCGGCCAGTTGGGGTGGAAGGCCAGGCCCAGCAAGCCCATCTCGAAGTCGGTCTGCATCTTGGAGAAGATGTTGAGGAAGGTCGTGACCTGGCTGCTGGTCACGCCCTGGTTGTTGGGGAAGCTGCGCACCAGCCCCGTCTGCTGCTCGATCACGTACCAGCGCGAGCTGTCGCCCGAGGGCTGGTACATGCCGACCGGCAGGTTGAAGCTGAGGTTCGGGAACACGCGTGCGAGCTGCACGCCGGTGCCGGTCTGGGGCCGCTCGGGCGCCACGCAGCTCGTGTTGCTGGGCCGTGCATCGAGGCCGGAGCCGCTGGTGGGCGGCGTCGAGGCGCTGATGGTCCACGCGAAGCTGGCTGCAGCGCTGCCGCCCTTGCCGTCGCTCACGCTGACGGCGGTGCTGTAGTTGGCCACCGTGCTGGGCGTGCCGCTGATCACGCCGGTGCTGGCGTTGATGGCGAGCCCAGCCGGCAAGCCGGTGGCGCTGTAGCTCAGCGTGTCGCCGTCGGCATCGCTCGCGCTGATGCCGAGCGTCACGGCCGTGCCTTGTGTTCCGCTTTGCGCCGCTGGCGTGGTGATGGTCGGTGCGCGGTTCGACGCCGTGGCCACGCCCAGCGCGACACCGTTGAGGGTGACGTTGCCGCCGCTCGACGCCTGCGTCCAGGTGAGCACCAGGCGCTGCCCGGCCGAGGCGGCCGCGTAGGTGATCGTGTAGGCGCGAACGTACTGGCCCGTCGCCACGGCGGTGGTGTTGGTGTAGTCGGCCACCGAGCTGTCGGACAGGTGCGCGCGCAGCGTGCCGGACGACGCCCAGCCGCCCACGTAGATCGTCACCGCGGTCTGGCTCAGCCCGGCCGGCACGTTGACGGAGAAGCCGTTGCCGGTGTTCGCCACGTACACGCCGTTGGTGTTGGCGGTGGCGCTCGCGGTGGGTGTGCCGCCCGTCCACGACATCGCGCGCGGGTCGTTGTTGTAGCTCGATGCCGCGCCGCCCGAGAGCACGGTGTAGGTGCTGATCAAACTGCCGCCGCCCGATTTGCGCGTGATGCCGGGCACGCCGCCATCGCCCCAATGCGCCCAATCGGTCAGGCCGGTGCCGCTGAGGTTGATCGACGTCGCGGCCGTGCTGACCGCGCCGCTCAGGCTGGCGCCGCTCGGCGCGGCCAGCGACATGGCCACGGCGTTCAGGTCGACGTTGCCGGTGCCTGCGGTGCGCTGCCAGGTCAGCGTGAGTGTCTGGCTGGCGGCGCCCGCCTTGTAGCTGATGACGTAGGTGCGAACGTAGATCCCGGTGGTGGCGGCGTTGACGTGCACATAGTCGGCGGCCGACCCGTCGGACAGGTGCGCCGTGAGCGTGGCGCCCGAGTTCCAGCCGCCGACGTAGACCGTCGCGACGCGGGCCACGGTGCTCGCGGGCAGCGTGATGGAGTAGCCCCCGCCAGCCATGTACAGCCCGTTGGTGTTTGCCGCGCTGCTCGCCGTCGGCGTGCCGTTGGTCCAGGTGAGGGTGCGCGGCGAGTTGTTGAAGGACGCCGGGGTGCCGCCGCCGACCAGCGTGTACGCGCCGATCTGGGCGCCGCCGCCGGACCGGCGCACGAGGCCGGGAACGCCGTCGCCCCAGTGCGCCCAGTCGGACGTGCCAGCACTCGTGAGGCTGGCGGTGCTGGCTGCAGTGCTGACGGTGCCGCTGAGGCTGCCGGCGACTGCGGCTTGAATCGACATGTCGGTGTTGGCCGCCGGCACCGCGGCCGGCGTGGTGGACTCCGCCAGTTCGACCGGCTCGTCCGCGGTTTTGTCACCGCCGCCGCACGCGCCCAGCATCAAGGCCACCACGGTGGCGACCAGGCGACTTCTGGAATTCAATGCATTCATGTCCGACCTCCGCGCAGAGATTGGGCGTGCAAGGTTCAGTGCGCCAAGTCAGCCAAGGGCGCCATCGTTTGTAGGAAAACTGCGCGAGGCCCCTCATGCAGCAGGTAAGAAATGCCGCAGGAATTTCAGGTTATGGCAACGCTGAAGTGAAGCTGAAGACGCGGGCTTACTGCGCTTCGAGTTCGGCCCACATGTCGCGCGGCATGCCGAGCACGAAGCCTTGCGCGCAATCGGCGCCGGCGTTCCTCAGCATGTGCAGCGCAGCGGCGTTCTCGATCAGCGGGGCGATCACGACCACGTTCATCGCATGGGCGAGGTCGGTCATCGCGCGCACCATCATCACGCCGACTTCGTCGCTGGCGAGCGTCTGCACCAGGCTGCCGTCGAGCTTGACGGAGCTGATCGGCAAGCTGCGCAGGTGGCCCAGGCCGCCGAAGCCACGGCCGTACTCGTCGAGCATCAGCTCGGCACCGAGCTGCGTGATCTCGTTGAGGATGGGCAGCAGTTGCGCGATGTGGCCGGCGACCTCGCTCTCCTTGATCTCCAGGCACAGCTGGCGCGGCGCGAAGGCACCGGCGCGCAGCAGCGCGGTGAGGCGAGCCAGGTAGCCGGCGTCGAGCAATGAGGCTGCGGCCACGTTGATGTGAAAGCGCCTGGCGGTGCGCCGGTCCTGCCCGGCCAGCATCAGGGCCAGGCGATTGAGCACCCAGGTGTCGAGCGCCGGCAGCAGCTCGAAGCGTTCGGCCTGCGACATGAAGGCGCGTGGCACGAGCGGCGTCTCGACGTCGTCGAGGCGCACGAACACCTCGTGCCCATGGAGCGCGGGGGCCATCGCCTGCTCGATCTTGTCTTGCCAGTCGCTGCCGGCGAGGGCGTTCGGCGGCAGGCGGCGCAGGTCCACGATGGGCTGGAACTGCAGGGCGAAGTTGCCGGCCGCCAATGCGCATTTCAACCGCTCCGACCACGACTGCTGCAAGGCCGCGAGCGCGCCGGCGTCGCCGCCCAGGTCGAACATGTGGATGCGGTTGCGGCCCTGGCGCTTGGCGATGTGGCAGGCGGCGTCGGCACAGTTCATCGCGTAGGCGGGCGACAGCGAATGCCGGTTCAGGCGGCTGATGCCGACGCTGCCCGACACGTCGAACTCGTGGCCGCCGTGGCTGAAGGCGGCTTCGTCGAGGATGGTGCGGAATTTCTCGGCCAGCGCGAGCACGCCGCCGTCGTCCACATTGCGCAGCAGCACGGCGAACTCGTCGCCGCCCAGGCGCGCCACCAGGTCAGACTGGCGCGAACGCGCCTTCAGCTTGCGGCCGATGCTGGCGAGCAGCGCGTCGCCCGCCGCGTGGCCGGCGGTGTCGTTGACGTGCTTGAAGCGGTCGAGGTCGATGAAGAGCAGCGCGCTTTCTTCGGTGCTGCGGCGCAGGCGGAAGATCTCCTGCTCCAGCATGTATTCGAAATGGCGGCGGTTGAGCAGCCCGGTCAGGTGGTCGTGGCGCAGCTGCCACTGCGTTTCGGCCTCGTGGCGCTTGCGCTCGGCGATGTCTCGAAAGGCCACGACCACACCGACACATTCGCCGTCCTGGTGCTGCGGGCGCACGGTGCATTCCACGTTCACCAAGTCGCCGTCGCTGCGCCAGAACACGGTTTCCCAGTTGCTGAGCGAGTCGCCCAGCTCGTAGGCCTGTTGCAGGAAGCAGGTCTCGGCCGGAATGGCGCGGCCGCGCTCGTCGGCATGGTGGATGCGTTCGTGCGCAGAGAGGCCGACCAGCTCGTCTTCGTGCTCGCACTGCAGCAGGCGCAGCGCAGCCGGGTTGACGAAGGTGATGCGGCCGCCGCGGTCGACGCCGTACACGCCGTCGCCCACCGACGCGAGGATGAGTTCGAGCCGCTGGCCTTCGGCCTGCAGGCGCTGCTCGCGTTCGCGCAGGCGGGCCATGCTGTCGACGCGGGCGATGAAGAGCTCGTCCGATTCGTTCTTGAACATGCACTCTGCGGCGCCGGCTTCGAGGCAGTCGCTGATCAGGCCGTCTTCGTACGAGCCGGTCAGCACTGCGAGCGTGATGTCGCGCGTGGCGGGCAGCTCGCGCAGCGCGCGGCACAGTGCGGCGCCGTTCATGCCGGGCATGAAGTAGTCGACCACCGCGAGGTCGAAGCGTTCGGCCTGCACTTTCGCAAGCGCCGCTTCGGCGTGCTCGCAGCTCGCCACCGCATAGCCGTGGCTGCGCAACAGGCGCTGGTACTTGGTGCGGCTGGTGCGCGAGTCGTCGACCAGCAGCACCTTCAAGGCGGTGGGCGACTCGGCGTGCGGGCGCGATTCGTTCGCCACCTCCGCCAGCAGGCCGCGCACGAGGCCCGGCACTTCGGACGGACGCTGCAGGCGCTTGACCTGCGTGAAGGCGCGTGCACCGGCCAGGCTCGCATCCACCAGCGCCGGTTCGGCGGCCAGCACGAGCAGCACCACGTGGCGGCAATCGGGCTTGTGCAAGCGTGCGGCGAGGGCCTGGCTGATGGGTGCCGGCGTGGTCGACCAGCCGACGATCACGGTGCCCAGGCCGCGCGAGATTTCTTGTTCGAGCGCGACCAGCGCGGCTTCGTCGGCCGTCACGGCGATCACGTTGAAGCCGTGGCGCATCAACAGCTTCTCCATGCCGCGGCGCAGCGTGGGAGACGATTCGACGAGCAGCAGCCGATGCATGTCGAAATGGTATGAGTCCGCCCCTCGATGCAGTGATTACATTTCGTGACGGAGTGGTGTAAAGCCTCGCAGGCCGCAGCGCGCCTCAGGTAGGCTGTGCAATAGACCACGCTTCACCCACCGGACTCCTGGACTCTTCTACGTGAAACCACATGCCGCGGCCTTGATGGCAGCTTTGTCGCTACAGGCCTGCGTGGTGGTGCCGCGCACCGACATCGTCTTCGACGACCAATGCAAGATCCTGCGCCGCCAGATGGTGCTGGAGGTGCAGCAATATGGCTACTTCGGCGGCTGCTCGAACGATGGCTGCGCGGCACTGCTGGTCGCCACCGGCGTGGTGGCCGCCACGAGCGCCGTGGTGTCCGGCAGCATCGCGGTGGTCGGCAACGTGGTCTATTGGTTCGAGCGCCAGGGGCAATGCAAGGCCCCGCCGGCCGCACGCGATCAAGGGGTGTCGAGCAGCTTGTAGTGGGGCCGGCCGCGCCCCTTGACGTAGACGTTGGCGATGGCGCGCTCGACGTCGGGAACGGCCCGCAGCATCGCCTCGATCTTGGGCACCACCTGCGGATCGCGCGCGTCGGCAACGCAGCCTTCCACGTACACGATGCGCCGCTGCACCGTCACCCACAGGCTCGATCTCGGCACGGGGTTGCGAGCCTTGAATGCGGCCTGCACGGACTGGGCGATGTCCTTGTCGTACGTGTAGGAGTTGGCACGCTCGCACTTGCCGACGAGCCAGCAGGTGGTGCCTCGCTCGGCGCGGCCGTGCGACTGCACGCGCCGCTCGGCGTCGGTAAGAAACGGGCCGGCCGGCACCGGGCAGTCCGGCACCTTGGCCGAGACCTGGAAGAACGGGTCGTCGAACCAGTTGCGGCGCTCGGGTGCTTGCTGCGCAAATGCGGCGAGCGGCAACATGGCACTGGTGACGAGTAACAAGGCGGTCCGCATGCAGGGCTTTCGCGCGATGGGGCGACGCCGTTATTTTTGAACGACGGGCCGGCCGGCACAATGGCTTGCATGACGGCTGAGTTGCCTTTCGACAAGCACGAAGACACCCACGCCGCGGGCTTCCGCCCCCGCCTGACGCTGCAGACCCTGAGCCGCGGCGACGGCCTGCTTGGCATGGCGCCTTCCGGCCCCTTCGGCCCACGCGGACCCTCGGTCACGATCGCGCAGATCGACTGGACGTACACAGGCGCGCCAGGCCAGCGCTGGGAGATGCCGGCACCGACCTCGGTGCTGAACAGCCGTGCGCCGGCCCGGCAGAGCGTCGTCGACGCGCAAGGCCGCGAATGGCGGCTGCAGCGCAACCGCGGCGCCGAGGCCGACGCGCTCGATGCCGTGTGGGCCGCCGGCCTGCACCCCGTGCCGCACGATGCCTTGCAGTGGCGCGGTAGCGCCGCCGTGTCAGGCCCGCTGTGGAACCTGGTGCGCGAAGACTTCTTCGGCGACTTCTGGGCGGACGTCGTGCCGCAGTGGCAAACCAAGGGCTGGTCCATCGTCGTGCGGCCGGGCTTCGCGCACGAGACGCTGCAGGTCGATGCGTGGCGGCTGGTCGTCGACCCGGTCAGCGGCGAAACGCTGGGCAAGGAGGTGGCGAGCCCGCTGCGCCCGCACGGGCCGAGCGTTGAAGCCCTGCGGCTGGATGATCGCGAAGGCTCGTGGATGCTGTCGCTCGGCGTCGAAGTGGCCGGCGAAACCTGGGACCTGGTGCCCCTGCTGGCCGACCTGCTGAAGCGTGAAAGCCGCTGGCTGGATGCGCGAAAGATCGCCGCGATTCCCGACGACTCGCTGGTGCGCCTGCATGCTCCCGGCGGCCGGCGCATCAATGCGCCGGCCGCACCAATCAAGGCCATCATCGGCGCGATGGTCGACCTGCTGACCGACCCGCGCCGCGCGGCCGGGCCGATCGCACTGTCGTCGTGGGAGGCGCAGCGCCTCGACCTGCTGCGCCTGAGCCTGATGGACACGCAAGCCCGGCGCGCCGGGCCGCACGGCGCGTGGCAACTGCAAGGCCATGCCGGCCTGCGCACGCTCGCGCAGCGCTTGCAGGGCGCCGGCGCGCCACAGCCGGTGGCCGAGCCGCCGGGCCTGGGCGTTCGCCTGCGGCCCTACCAGCTCAGCGGCGTGGCGTGGCTGCAGTACCTGCGCGAGCAGCGGCTCGCCGGCATCCTGGCCGACGACATGGGCCTGGGCAAGACGGCGCAGGCGCTCGCGCACCTGCTGATCGAGCAGCAAGCGGGCCGGCTCGACCGGCCGGCGCTGGTGGTGCTGCCCACCTCGCTGATCTTCAACTGGCAAGCTGAGGCGACACGCATGGCGCCGTCACTTCGCCTGCTGACGCTGCAAGGCCCCGACCGCGCGAAAGACTTTGCGCGCATGCCCGAGCACGACGTGATCCTCACCACCTACCCGCTGCTGTGGCGCGACATCGATGCGCTGGCCGCGCAGCCCTTCCACCTGCTGATCCTCGACGAAGCGCAGACGGTGAAGAACGCGGCCGGCCGCAGCGCGAACGCGGTGCGCAAGATCCAGGCGCGCCACCGCCTGTGCCTCACCGGCACGCCGCTCGAAAACAACCTGGGCGAGCTGTGGGCGCAGTTCGACTTTTTGTTGCCCGGTTTTCTGGGCGATGCCCGCAGCTTTGCGCGGCTGTGGCGCAAACCCATCGAGACCAACGGCGAGACGCTGCGCGCGCAACTGCTGGCCCAGCGCGTGCGGCCTTTCATCCTGCGGCGGCGCAAGCAAGACGTGGCCACTGAGCTGCCGCCGCGCACCGAAGTCATCAAGCGCGTGAAGCTGCAAGGCCGCCAGCGCGAACTCTATGAAAGCGTGCGTGTCGCGTCTGACGAGATCGTGCGCCGCCTGCTGCAGCGGCGCGGATTCGACGGGGCAATGATCACCATCCTCGATGCGCTGCTGAAGCTGCGCCAGGTGTGCTGCGACCCGCGGCTCGTCAAGGGAACCAAGACACCGAAGACGATGGAGCGCGCCAAGCTCGAACTGCTGCGCGACATGCTGCCCGCGCTGGTGGCCGAAGGGCGGCGCGTGCTGGTGTTCTCGCAGTTCACCGAGCTGCTGGGGCTGATCGAAGACGAACTCGACGCATTGCAGCTGCCGTGGCTTGCGCTCACCGGCCGCACGCCAGTGGGCCGGCGCGCCGAGGTCGTGCAGCGTTTTCAGGCGCAGCAGGTGCCCATCCTGCTGATCAGCCTGAAGGCCGGCGGCCTGGGGCTCAACCTCACCGCGGCCGACACCGTGATCCACATGGACCCATGGTGGAACCCCGCCGTCGAAGAGCAGGCCACCGCGCGCGCCCACCGCATCGGGCAGGACCAGCCGGTGTTCGTCTACAAGCTGGTGGTCGAGGGCAGCATCGAGGAGCGCATGCTCGCGCTGCAGGCCCGCAAGCGGGCGCTGGCCGAGGGCGTGCTGGGGCACGACGGCGAGTCGTCGCAGAAGTTCGGCCCCGACGACCTGCAGGCCTTGCTCGCGCCCCTGGGCAACACCGGCGAAGCAGGGGATTAGCCCGGGCGTTACAATCCGGGGTCCTGCCCCCAAGCCGACTGCAGTGACGCCTGTCACCTGTACCAGTCCGCTGCCATACCCCGCGAACCGTCTCTGACAAGGCTCACGCCTTGGCCTTGCGTTCGTCGCAATGCCAACTCAACGGAGACAACCATGGCCAAAGAAGAACTGATCGAAATGCAAGGTGCGGTGACCGAAGTCCTGCCCGACTCGCGCTTTCGCGTGACGCTGGACAACGGTCACCAGCTCGTCGCCTACACCTCGGGCAAGATGAAGAAGAACCACATCCGCATCCTGGCGGGTGACAAGGTGTCGCTGGAACTGTCGCCCTACGACCTGAGCAAGGGCCGCATCATGTTCCGCCACCTGGAGCGCCGCCCCGGCGGCTGGTGATCGAAGCGTTCGCCGCGCGTTTCAAAGCGGCAATGCGGTGGTGTTCTTGACTTCTTCCATCACCGCGTAGGTGTGTGTCTCGCGCACGCCGGGCAGCGTCCACACCACTGAACCCACCAGCTCGCGATAGGCCGCCATGTCGGCCACGCGGGTCTTGATGAGGTAGTCGAATCCGCCGGCCACCATGTGGCATTCCAGGATCTCGGGGCGCACCTGCACCGCGGCCTTGAAGGCGTTGAACACGTCGGGCGTGGTGCGGTCGAGCACCACCTGGATGAACACCATCATTCCCGCACCCAGCTTGTCGGGGTTGAGCCGGGCCTCGTAGCCGAGGATGAAGCCGTCGCGCGTGAGGCGCTTCACGCGTTCGAGCACGGCCGTCGGCGAGAGGTGGATGCTCTCGGCCAGCTTCAGGTTGGAGATGCGCCCGTCGGTTTGCAGCAAGCGCAGTATCTTGATGTCGATCTTGTCCAGCCCTTCCGGGATGGCGGCAACGGCTTTCATGTCGAATGGCTCCGGTGAGGCTGGGCGGTGCGCCGAGGGTGGGTTATAAACCGGCGTACCTATAAAACGACGGAGGATTCTGATGCGCCTGTCACGCTGGCTTTTGCTGCCGCTGATCATCGTGCTGCTGTTCGTGCTGTGGATCTTCGCGGTGTCGAAGTGGAGCTATTCCACCGGCGAGCGCGCCGGCTGGGTGCAGAAGCTGTCGAGAAAGGGCTGGCTCTGCAAGACCTGGGAGGGCGAACTCTCGCTGGTGTCGATGCCCGGTGCCGCGCCCGAGAAGTTCGTCTTCACCGTGTGGGACGACTCGGTGGCCGACAAGATCACCGCCGTGATGGGCAAGCGCGTCTCGCTGAGCTACGACGAAAAAGTCGGCATGCCGACCAGCTGCTTTGGTGACACCCGCTCCTACGTGACCGGCGTTCGCGTGCAGGACGAAATCTCGCTGATGCCGGGCGTGATGGTGCCCGTGCCCCCAAGCGCCTCGGCTGCCTCGCGCTGAGGCAAGGCACGCGCTGCTGCCTGGGCAACAGCGGCCCTCATGAGCAAATGTGGCTTTGCCACTTTGCTCATACCCCCTCGGGGGGCGGACGACGTAGTCGTCGGCCTGGGGGCCCTCTCAGGTCGCGTGGATCTTCTCGTGCTTCGCCAGCATCTCGACGAACTGCGCGATGCGCCGGGCGCGTGTCTCGGGCTTCTTGGCGTTGTGCGTGCGGAAGAGAATGGCATACCGGTTCGCTCTGTCCAGCGTCGCGAAGAAGGCTTTCGCCTTCTCGTTGGCGTCGAGCGCGGCCTGCAGGTCGGGCGGCACGGTGGCTTGGCGCTGGCCTGTGTAGGCAGCATCCCAGCGACCATCGGCCTTGGCGCGTTCCACTTCCTTCAGCCCGGCCGCTTGCATCAGGCCCTGTTCGATCAAGGCTTCCGCCTTGCCGCAGTTGATCTTCGACCAGATGCTGCGCGCACCGCGGGGCGTGAACTTCTGCTGCCAGTACCGATCGTCTTCGCCCTTCTTCTGGCCATCGATCCAGCCGTAGCAAAGCGCCACGTCGAGCGCTTCGGGGTAGGTGATCGAGGCAATGCCGGCATCCTTCTTCGCCAGGCGCAGCCACAGACCCTTGGATTGATCGTGGTGCTTGGCGAGCCAGGTCGCCCAGGCCTTGGGCGTTTTGAACGCCAGAACGGGCGTGTCGACAAGGGGCGGAGAGGCCATGCGCCATGGTAGCGATGCGCGCGAAATGCGCCGATCGTTTCAAGCTGATTCCGGCTGCGTCGCAAAGCCAGAAATGGCGTGGCAATTGACACGTTTTGCAATGACCCCCTGCCGGGCTCCCGTGACACGATTCCAACCCATGAACCGCCGTACCGCACCCGCTTCGCCTTCCCACACCCGCTACGTCATCGCGCTGGGGCTGGGCTTGTTTCTCGGCCAGGCCGTGAGCTTGATGGCGCAGCGCGGAGATGGGTCGTGGCTCGGCTTCATCGCCGCGACGGTGTTCGTGCTGTCGGCTTCGGCCTCGTTCGTGCTCTTCGTGCTGGGGCCGCAGCGCCCGGTGCCGAGCGCGGTGCGTTCACGCCAGATTCACGCCCTGGTGGGCGTGATCGGTGCGGGCCTGCTGCTGTCGTTGCAGGCGGTGGAGTTTCTGGCCTGAAGGGTCGCCGTTGAGCGCCCGGGCGCTCAGAAGTAGAGCGTCACCACTTCGCTGACCGCGCCGTCGTTCACCACGGGCAAGGCGACCAGCGAGTGCAGGCCCGTCGCTTCGGCGGCCTGGCCCACGCTGCCCGGCTCGGTGCCGGCCATGTCGTTGATCACCGGCACACCGCTCGCAAAGGCCTTGCCGATGGCGCCGGCCAGCACCGTGCCGCCTTCTGAAGAACGCAACGGCCCCTCTGTTTCGCAGAAGCCGAACACGCGCGTCAGGCCGTGGCGCGAGTCGTCGGGCGCCCAGCACTCGATGCGCTTGGCGATGGGTGTCTGCGTGGTCGACAGCAACGCCAGCACGTAGGCGTCGCTGCTCGGCGTGCTGCAGGGAAAAGCCAGGCCCCGGTTGATGCCGACTTCGGCTGCGCTGTCGGCGCGGACGAACTTGCCGGCCTGGCCCAGGTCGTCGATCAGCACGGCGGCGCCACGCTGCCAGGCCATGCCGGGCAGGCCGCTGCCGCGCGGCAGGTAGGCGTCGCGGGTGATGGGCTCGAAGCTTTCGGCCGCATTGCCGCCGTAGTAGCCGTCGACCAGCGTCATGTCGGACGTGACGCGCGCGTTGTTGCGCCAGAGTTCGGCGGCGCCGTCGTTGGCGCTGCCTCCGCCGCAGAAGAACACCACCACGCCTGTGAGCTGCTCGGCCACGAACACCGGCACTGCTATGGCGCAGGTGTAGCCGGCCTCGCGCGCGGCATTGGCGCGGCGGAAATACGAGCCGTCGAGTTCCTTCAACACAATGGGCCGGCCGTCGAACCAGGCGCGGCCCGGAAGGCCTTCGCCACGGCCGAAACACATGGAGCGGCTGCTCGCACCAAAACCGGTCGCGTCTCCGAACAGGCCGCCGCCAAACTCGAGCAGGCTGCGGTCAGGCGTGGGCAGCCAGACTTCGACGGCTTTGATGAGGGTGTTCATGGCAAATGGGGCGCGAATCCGGGAATCCCATCTTGCAGGTTTCGAGCCAGCCGAGCCGGCGCGCAGGGCTACCCGCGCACCAGCGGCCCCAAGACCCGGGCCGCCGACCGCAACGCCACTTCGTCAAACCCGGCGTACCCCAGCACCCAACCCTTTCTCTGCGCCTCCACACAGTAAAGCGACAACGGCGCCAGATACACCCCCGCCTCCCCGGCCCGCCGGCTGAGCCGCGTGTCATCGACCTCGTTGCCGACCTCGTGCACCAGGTGCATCCCCTGCCCACTCGGCAACAGCACCAGCGCCCCGCCACTCGCCTTGCGCAGGGAATCGATCAGCACCGCCTGCCGCTGCTGATACAGCTCACGCATGCGCCGCAGGTGCCGCAGCAGGTGGCCTTGGGTGATGAAGCGCGCCAACACCTCCTGCGCCGCGCCGGGGCTGTGGCGATCGCTCAGGGCCTTGGCACTCGCGAAGGCATCCACCAGGGCAGGCGGCAGCACGATGAAGCCCAGGCGAAGCCCCGGGTGCAGCGTTTTCGAGAAAGTGCCGACGTACAGCACGCGCTCGCCGTGCGGCAGGCTGCACAGCGCCGGGATGCGGTGCTCGCCGTACTGGAACTCGCCGTCGTAGTCGTCCTCGACCACCCACGCGCGCTGCGCACGCGCCCACTCCAGCAGCTCGAGCCGGCGCGCGAGGCCCATGTGCACGCCGAGCGGGAACTGGTGCGTCGGCGTCACCACCGCCATGCGTGCGCCCGGCCAGCGCGCCGCGCCTTCGGCGATGCACAGGCCTTGCTCGTCCACCGGCACCGGCTTCACGGCAATGCCGTGGCTCACCAGGCAGGCGCGGATGCCCAGGTAGCCGGGGTCTTCGACCAGCACCTCGTCGCCCGGGTCGAGCAACAGGCGCGCAATCAGGTCGATAGCCTGTTGCGACCCTGAGGTGACGACCACCTGCTCCGGCTCGCAGCGGATGCCGCGCGAAACCAGCAGCCACTGCGCGATGGCTTCTCGCATCGGCATGTGCCCCGCCGGTGCGAGGTACTGCGCGGTGTCCTGCCTCACACGCGCAGGGAGTTGCCGCTCCAGCCGCGACCACAGCTCGAAGGGAAATGCATCGACCGCCGGCGTGCCGATGCGGTAGGCGGTGGTCGCCGCATGGGGCGGGCGCCAGCGCAGCGCGGTCTCCGCCACCAGGCGCCCGCGTTGCGACAGCCCGGTAGCCGGCAGCAGCACGGCGCTGCGCTTGCGGTTCGAAGCGCGGCCTGGCGTGCGCAATGCCGCGAGGTCGGGAGCGACGTAGCTGCCGTCGCCCACACGCGCCACCACGTAGCCTTCGGCGCGCAGCCGCTCCAGCGCCCACAGCACGGTGTTGCGGGCCACGCCGAGCGCCTGCGCATGCTCGCGCGACGGCGGCAGCTTGCTGCCTGCGGCGAAGGTGCCCGACTCGATGGCACTGCGCAGCTGCAGGTAAACCTGCTGGCGCAGAGGGACCGCATTGGCTCTTTGCTTCATGGGGAATTGGCTCCCTGGAACAGGCCCCAAGTGTCTACGATGAAGGGCCAATGTGGGCCCGGTGGAAACCGACGAGGCAGGCGTCCGGAAACGGCGAGCCTCGGCAACGCCCGTCTCCACAATCCAGCGCCTCACTTCGGAGCACCGTCATGACCCCTCAAGACAAGGCAGTTCACTTCAAGTCATTGCACGCCAAGGCCTTTCTGATACCCAACGCCTGGGACGCGGGCTCGGCCAAGATGCTCGCCGGCCTGGGCTTCCAGGCGCTCGCCACCTCAAGCGGCGCCGCGGCCGGCGTGCTCGGCCGCAAGGACGGGCAGCTCACGCGCGCCGAGGCCATTGCGCATGCGCGGGCCATCGTCGAGAGCGTCGACATTCCCGTCTCGGCCGACCTGGAGAACGGCTTCGGCCACACGCCGGAAGACGCTGCCGAAACGATCCGCCAAGCCACGGCCATCGGCCTCGCCGGCGGCTCGATCGAAGACGCGAGCGGTGACGCCGCCAAGCCGCTCTACGACATCGGCCACGCCACTGAACGCGTGGCGGCTGCAGTGGCCGCAGCGCGTGCTTCCCGGTACCCGTTCACGCTGACGGCGCGCTCGGAGAACTACCTGCGCGGCAACCCGGACCTCGACGACACCATTCGCCGCCTGCAGGCTTTCGAGAAGGCCGGTGCGGACGTGCTGTTCGCCCCCGGCCTGCCCGACCTCGCGGCCGTGCGAGCCGTGTGCGCCGCACTCAGCAAGCCGGTGAACTTCATGGTCGGCATCAAGGGCAAATCATTCAGCGTGGCCGAGCTTGAAGCGGCCGGCGTCAAGCGCATCAGCCTCGCGACCTCGCTCTACCGTGCCGCGATGACGGGTGCGCGCGACGCCGCACAGGAAGTCTTCGAACACGGCACCTTCACCTACCTCGACCGACTCTGAAAGCCCACGAGCCATGTCCGACCACCGCTACACCGCCAGCGTTCATTGGGAGCGTGGCGACGAACCCTTCAGCGACAAGAAGTACAGCCGCCGCCACCTGATCCACTTCGATGGGGGGCATGTGATGCCGGCTTCGTCGTCGCCGCTGTCGGTGCGCGTGCCTTACTCGGACCCGGCGGCAGTCGACCCCGAAGAGCAGTTCATCGCGTCGATATCGAGCTGCCACATGCTGTGGTTCCTCGACATCGCCTGCCGCGCCGGCTGGGTGGTCGACGACTACCTCGACAACGCCGTCGGCGTGATGGACCGCAACGCACAAGGCCAGATGGCGGTCACGCTGGTGACGCTGCGGCCCGCGGTGGCATTCAGCGGCAAGCAGCCGACGCTGGACGAGTTGAACCACCTGCACCACCGCGCGCATGAAGAGTGCTTCATCGCCAACTCGGTCAAGAGCGAGATCCGCTGCGAACCCGTCTTGCAAGGCTGACCCAGGCTGAGCCCATGTACACACCCGCCCACTTCGACGAGACCCGCCCCGAGCTGCTGCACCAGCTGGTGCGCGACCACCCGCTGGGCCTGCTGATCACGCAGGGCGCAAGCGGGCTGGACGCGAACCCGATTCCGTTCCTGCTCGACGCCGAAGACGGCCGCCCCGGCGTGCTACGCGCCCATGTGGCGCGCGCCAACCCGGTGTGGCGCGAGGCGCGTACCGATGTGGAAACACTCGTGGTATTCCAGGGCCCGCAAGCCTACATCACGCCGAACTGGTACCCGCTCAAGGCCGAGACCGGCAAGGTCGTGCCGACCTGGAACTACATCACCGTGCAAGCCCGCGGCAAGCTGGTCGTGCGCGATGACGCGGCCTGGGTGCACCAGCTCGTCACGCGCCTCACGCAGCGGCACGAGGCGAGCCAGCCCAGGCCCTGGGCCGTGAGCGATGCGCCGGGCGACTACATCGAGGCGATGCTGCGCGCCATCGTCGGCATCGAAATCCCGCTCGACTCGCTGCGTGGCAAGTGGAAGATGAGCCAGAACCGCCCGGTCAGCGACCGGGAGGGGATGTCGCGCGGTCTGCGTGAGCAGGGCGATGATCAGTCGCTGGCTGTGGCAGGCTGGGTCGACCGCGCCGCGCCCAAGCCTGCAGGCGGCTGAACGGGATGCGGCGGCCGGTGTCGATCGCCAGACCGACGCTCCAGCACAGCCAGCCGGTCCACAGCGTGTGGCTCATGAAGTGAGCGCCTCGTGCCTGCTGCGCGAACCCGAGCGTGAAGCCGGCCAGCAGCGACAGCAGCAGCCAGTTGCGCGCCACCCGGGCCGAGTGGCGGCGCCAGATGAAATAGCCGCCGACGAAGGCGAAGCCCGATGAGGCATGACCGGCCGGAAAGCAGTGGCCGCTGCCGCCATCGCGCGCCCATGACCAGTGCGACAAATGCCGCGCCACGCCGCCGAAGGCCGACAGGTCCCAGGGGCAACTCGCCGGGCTCAGCGACTTGAGCAGCGACACGACCAGCACCGCGACCAGGCTGCTGACGATGAGCTGGACGCGCTCGCGCGACTCAAGTCGGCGCAGCAGGCCGAAAGGCCACCACACCGCCAGCGTGAGCGCCAGCGCGGCCACCCAGCTCAGCTTGCGGCCGCCTTCGTGCAGCACGTTCTCGAGCAGCCAGTTGTCGGTGAGCGCAAAGCCTTGCGCGGTGCCGAACCAGTGGGCCAGGCGCATGTCGAGATCGGTGGCGTCCCACGCCATCAGCGCGAGCAAGAGCGCCAGGGTGATGACGGCGAGACGCCGCTGGGAGAAAGGGGCTGTCATGGGTGAAGAACGACTGTGCGGGGCGCTGCTTAAGAAAGGCTTAAGCCACGCGCAGGCAAGCGGCCGGTCGCACAATGCGCGGCATGCGTGTACTGGTGGTCGAAGATGATGAGGGCATCGCCGCGGGGCTGCAAGGCCACTTGCGGCAGCAGGGCTGCGCGGTCGACGTGGCCGATAGCGTCGAGACGGCCTGGTCGGCCTTGCGCGCCGACCATTTCGACATCGTGCTGCTGGACCTGGGCCTGGCTGATGGCGACGGCCACGAGGTGCTGCACCGCCTGCGCCGTGCCGGTGCGGGCGAGCTGCCCGATTCGAAAACCCCCGTGCTCATCATGACGGCGCGCGATGCGGTGGCCTCGCGCATCGCCGCACTCGATCACGGCGCCGACGACTACGTCACCAAGCCCTTCGACCCCGACGAACTGGCCGCCCGCATGCGTGCGTTGCGCCGCCGTGCGAGCGGGCGCGCGCAGGCCACCCTGCGCTGCGGCGACGTGGAGATCGACCCGGCCGCGCACAGCGTGCGGCGAGCCGGCCAGCCGGTGGAGTTGTCGGCACGCGAGTTCGCGGTGCTGCTGGCGCTGGTGGAAGTGCGCCCGCGCGTGCTGTCTCGCGCGCAGATCGAAACGCGGCTCTACAACTGGGACGGCGCGCTGGAGAGCAACGCCATCGAAGTCCACGTGCACCACCTGCGCAAGAAGCTGGGCGAGGGCGTGGTCCGCACACTGCGCGGCGTGGGCTATTTCGTGCCGGCGGAAGAAGCGTGATGGGGCAGAAGTCGCTGCTGCGGCACCTGCTCGCCTGGGCGCTGGGTGCGCTGGCGCTGGTGTGGGTGAGCTTCATCGTCGTCGGCTTCAAGACCGGCGTGCACGAGGCCGACGAGCTAACCGACGGCCACCTCGCAAGCATGGCCCACCTGCTGCTGCGCCAGCACGACGGCAAGTTCGACGAAAACAACAATGGCGGCATGGGCGCACCGAGCGGCGCGATCGCCGAGCTGAGGAGCCATGACTACCAGCAGTCGATGAGCGCGGTGGTGTGGAGTGCAGACGGCCAGGTGCTGACGCGGACCGGCGAGGCGCCCCTGCCCGCGTTCACGGCCGACGAAGGGTTTGCCGACCTGTCGCTCGGCGCGCCGCCCACAGCCTGGCGTGCCTTCTCGCGCTGGGACCCGGTCGACCACAGCCGCAAGGTGATGGTGCTGCTGAGCGTGCACGAGCGCGATGACCTGGCCGAAGACATCGCCGAGCAAGTGGCGGAGCCGGGCTTCTGGTTGCTGCCTGTGGTGGCACTGGCCTTGGGCTGGGCGATCCGGCGCGGGCTGAACCCCTTGCGCAGCCTCTCGCGCGACGTGAGCGCTCTCGACGTGCACGAGCCCGCGCCGCTGCGCACGCAGCCGCACCAGGAGTTCAAGGCCGTGGTCGACTCGATCAACACGCTGGTCGAGCGGCAGCATGCAGCGCTGGTGCGCGAGCGCGACCTGAGCAGCGAGCTCGCGCACGAGCTGCGCACGCCGCTCGCTTCACTGACGCTGCACGCCAGCCTGCTGCGCCGCGCCGGCAATGACGATGAGCGCGCTCAGGCGCTCGCACGCATCGAGCACGACGCGCAGCGCGCGAGCCACGTGGTCTCGCACCTGCTGGCGCTGGCCCGCGCCAGCCGCACCGAGATGGCCGAGTCTGCACAACCGCTCGACCTGGCCGAACTGGCGCGCCGCGTGGTGGGCGAGTACGCGCAGGTGGCGCTCGCGAGCGGGCACGAACTCGCGCTGGTGAGTGCCGGCAGCTTCTCGCTGACGGGCCACGCGGTGCTGCTGGAAATTGCCTTGCGCAACCTGATCGAGAACGCACTCAGCCACACGCCGCGCGGCACCGTGATCGAAGTGCAGCTCGATGCATCGGCACGCTGGCTGCAGGTGTGCGACAGCGCTGCGGCGGCAGCAGACGACGCGGCGGTTCCCGCGTCACGCGGGCTGAGCCTGGGCTTGGGTCTGGGCCACCGCGTGGTGGACAAGGTGGCCGCCATTCACAACGGCAGCTTCGCGACGGCGGAGCCGCCGGCAGGGTTCAGCGCCTGCTACCGCATCAGCTTCGGAGCGGCAAGTTAGGCATTGGGGCCGCGCGATCAGAGCGCCGAGGTGACGTTGCTGCTGGCTGTCCTGCTGGTGGTTTCCACCGGCCCGAGCTGCATGCGCTTGGCCACCGCCGGCTCTATCTTGTTCGAGTAGATCGTCAGGCGCGCCGTGGTCTTGCCGTGGGCGACCAGCTCGGCGTGGGTACCCGAGGTCTTGTTGCCCCACGACGCGGCCAGGCCTTGGCGCGCATCGGGGCGGCCATAGGCGCGCTGGAACTCGGCCGACAAGGCCTTGGCGTCGACGGCCGCATCGAGCGCGACCATGAACAGGCGGTCTTGGTGGAAGCAATAGCGCACGCCGTTCAGCGCGCTGTCGCCGAACAGCAGGTTCTCGGTCTCGCGCCGATAGCAAGTCACGTCGCCTTCGCTCTGGGTCGCGACAGCGGTGCCCAGCGCATTGGCGCCTTCGCCCCAGGTCACGCCACGAAACCCGCGCAGCTCGAGGGCATTCGCACCGATCGCAGCCAGCCCCAGGACGAACGCTGCAGACAGCTGGGCGGTGGTGCGGTGACGTGGTTTCATGGCGCGCTTCCGTGGCGTTTTGCGGGTACGGAAAGTGTCATGTCCGCCTGCTGAGTGCGTCAATTCGTTGGCCGGTTCAAGCCACACCCTTGCGCGCACTAAGTCGCGCTTGCCGCGATTGGCTTGTGACAAGACGGCCGGTTGCTGCAGTGCGTCGCAACCCCGTGGGCGCGACGGTTGTGACTTCTGCCCGCTACCCTGCCCGCTACCAGCTCAACGGGTTCAGCCGGTAGAAGCCGGCGAGTTCGCGGTACAGCGACGGGTGCTCTGCGGCGAGCTGCTGCGGCTGCTCGAAGAACACCTCCGACGCGACCGCGAAGAACTCGGCCGGGTTGGTGGCGCCGTAGTGGTTGAGCAGGCTCGGCTCCTGCCCTTCGGCCTGCACCTGCAGCTTCGCGAACTCGGCGGCCATCACCTTCGACCAGCGCGCGTAGTGCCGGCGGCCCGCCAGCAGCGGCGCGCCGTTGGCTTCGCCGTTCTCCTGGTCGAGCTGGTGCGCGAACTCGTGGATCACGACGTTCTGCCCATCGTCGATCACCGCGGCGCCGTCCACCGTGTCTTGCCACGACAAGATCACCTGCCCCTGCGACCACGATTCGCCCGACAAGGCACGGCGCTGGTCTTGCAGCACGCCCGCGCTGTCGGTGTGCACGCGGTTGACGAGAAACGCGCCCGGGTAAAGCAGGATCTGGCGCAGCCGCGGGTAGTACGACGAGCGGCGCCGGTTGAGCAGCAGCAGGCAGGCCTGCGCCGCCACCGTGATGCGCATCTCGTCGGTGACCTCGAGCCCCGCGCAGCCGATGAACGGCTTCTCGGCCACAAAGACCTGGATGTGCTTCTTCAGCTGGAGCTGCAGATCGGCCGGCAGGCTGTGCACGTAGGGCACACGGCGGCGCAGGATCTCGCGCCACTCGGCGGGGAACGGCCGGCGGCGGATGCGGGCGCGGCGCAGCTCGGTCAGCAGCGGCTGGCCGGCCAGCCAGGCCACCAGCAACAGCATCAAGCCCATCACGATGAAAAAGGGCACGGGGCGCCTCGCGCGCAGTCGATCGAATTGCTCAGCTGGGTGCGAAGCAGAGGCTTTCAAGGCGTGCGGCCTTGATTAGCTTGGCGAGAGGTTGCGATGCAGGCGCCAGAGCAGCGCAAGTGACGCCAGTGACGTCGCGACGACGATGTAGCCCACCACGTCGAAGTGCTGAAGCTTGCCGTCCGGCGCGAGAGTGACGATGTGGCCGGCGATCACCGAGGCAACGCCTCCGGCAAGCTGCTGGATCGAGGCGCTGATCGCGTTGAAGGCACCGCGCTGAACGCTGGCGGGCACGGCAGAGACCATCGCCTGGAACGGGATCATGCGCGAGAAGATCCCGACGAACGTCACGGCGTTGACGATGATCAACACCCACAACGAGACCGGCCCCAGGTGCGTGTAGATCAGCACCATGACGATCGACAGCGCCGTGCCGAGCACGAACACGCGGAACTTGCCCACGGTGTCGGCAGCCTTTCCGATCATCGGCCCGACGAAGATCGTGCACAGCCCCGTGACCAGGTACACCGTTGGCAGGCTGTGCAAGCCGATGCCCAGGTTGCTCACGGCATAGGCACTGCTGAAAGGCATCAGCACAATTTCCGCTGTTGTGTCGCTGAACAGCTGTCGAACTAAGTCTTTCAGTTTTGCTCTCGTCACGAGATCGTGAGTTCCGGTCCCAGTGATCAGAAGAGGTGCCTTGAAATTCGGGCTCCTTTCCGCATCCGCGTTCCGCTCCAGTACGCTGCGTACTGCGCGCGCGTCGTTGACGCATCCGCTCAAGGGCGAGAGATGCGAATAGTGGTCGATGCCGACGATGAGGGCCTTCTTCATCTGGGTCTCACACAGAGTCGATGAAATCAGTAATGTTCTTGTCGCTCCAGACATAGGTGGGAACGCCCTCCAGAGCCGTTCGGTCCGTCGTGTACGCCCAGATACCGCGAATGGGCTTTTGCTCTTCCTTCGAACACTGGATTTCCCACTTCTGTCCGGAGGAGGTGAGTGAATTCTTGCTGACGAGAACGATCACCCCGTTTGAACGTTTGATCCGCGTGCGAACTCGCGCCTTCCACTCGGAATCGTAGGGTTCCTTCACCGACATGTCGATGAACTCGAACGGCTTTCGCGGGTGAAGCGACTGGCCCTTGAGAAAGTCGCGCTGACGTTCATCTTCGATTGCGAACGCGATGAACAGAACCTTTTTGTCTGCCATGGTATTTCCCTTAAAGATGTGAGAGTAAACCGACGCTGGGGTGATATGGCCTCTTATGCCCGTACAGCCCTCCTGAGTCCGTCGAGCAGCAGGTTCTAAAAAAAGCCATGTTGCCCGCCCGCCTGCGCCTCTTCGTCATCGTTGCAAGAGCAGAGGATCGGCCCGAGCGTCTCCATCAGTGCCTGAGCAAGCTCACCAGCAGCAACTTCGCCTTCTCCCAGTCCCGCCGCACCGTGCGCTCGTTGATCTGCAGCGCTTCACCGATCTCGGCCTCCGAGTACCCGCCGAAGTAGCGCATTTCCACCACCTTGGCCAGCCGCGGGTCGGCCTCGGCCAGCATGTCGAGTGCCTCGTGCACTTGGAGCGTTTCATCGGCACCGCTGCGCAGGCCATCGGTGATCTGGGTGTCCAGCGTGGTGCGCAGCAGGTCACCCCCGCGGCGCTCGGCCCGGCGTTCGCGCACGGCGTCGACGATCACCGAGCGCATTACCTGCGAGGCATAGGCAAAGAAGGCGCGCCGGTCGTCGCTGCGCAGGTGTCCTCCGCGGATGAAGCGCAGGTAGGACTCGTGCACCAGAACCGTGGTATCGAGCAACGTGTTGCGCCCATGGTCGTACAGGCGAGACCGTGCGAGCTTGCGCAGTTCGCCATAGGAGGCCGCGAACAGCGCACTCTGCGCGCCGGGCGCACCGGCATTGACGTGCCGGATCAATTCACCCAAGTCGCAATTCATTGGTGTTCCCCTTTCCGCCCGGCTTCGGCAAATGAAGAATGCGCTGGCGCTTGCCGGTTGGAGCCGCCGAGTGGTTCCGCGCTTGACGCCACTGTGCGGGTGCGCGGGGTCTACCGAATCGTTAGAACCAACGAGGTGGGGTAGGGAGTGGGTACGTCGGAATTTGCGAGGCGAGGCGCGACGCCGCCTCTCATGCCGCACTGTGCCCCGAGTTCGAGTTCACGGAAGCACCCTCTAACGTGGCGATCGCGCCGACGAAGGGCGCTTCCCTTCAATGCGGTGGAACGACGTAAGGCGGGGCGGCAGCGGCGGCGCCTTCGTTGGGACCGTCACCGTCCCCGGGCGGACCGGATTCAGGCCCGCGCACCACCTCGCGCTGCGGCGCGGTGCTGGTCACGCACTTGATGGGCTCTTCGGGGCTGCGGTCGGCGGCCACAACTACTGCCCCGTCGTTCGGCCCGGCCCCGCTCGCGGTCACGCTGTTGTCGGCCCTCGGCGTCAGGTCTGTCTGTCCGTTGGAGTGGACCGTTGTTGGAGAACCGGCCTTGAAGGCTGGCATTTCTCCGCCGCCGCAGGCGCTCAGCAGCGCGGCCAAGCTGAACGTCAGCATCGATAAGCGCGGTCCCATTGAAAGGGGTTGGTGCATTGCAGTTCTCCATTTGGTTGGTGTCTCGGCAGCGCCTGCGTAGCACGGTCTGCGCAGCCGCGGCTGGTTGACCGGTCTAGCAGTGCATCGCCACCACGGCGATGTCAGTGGGGGGATGGAATCGAGGTTGCCCTCGCAACATCAGACGGCCAAGACCGACCGAAGCGGACACTCGGCTTGCAATCGCCTTTCCTGGCTACCGAAGCGACCGCCGGCGAATTGTCGTGTCGTGCGGCGACGCTCGGTCCGCGGCGGCGGGCCCGCTAGGCCGGGTAGGCAGCGCTCCACGTCGTCGGCCAAGGCCGATGAAGTCGCGTGACGCTGTTCGGCGCGGGGTGCGAGCGCCTTGCGCAGAATCGCATCGATGGGGCCACGCAGCTCAAGGGCGGTGAATGCGTCCTTGGCAAAGCGGCTGGCGCGCGGCGCCCGAGTGGTCCATTCGCTCTCGTCGTCCAGCACGAGGCCCTGCGTGCGCGGGTGGGGCAGTTGGCCGGTGAGCAGTTCAAACAGCAGAACACCCAACGAGTACACGTCTGACATGCAGGATGTTGCTTCGCCCCTGCATTGTTCCGGCGAAGCGTAACCTGGCGTCATGCTGCGTTCGCCCGCCAGCGTGGCATCGACCTGCCGCGACGAATGCAGCCGGCAAGCAATGCCGAAGTCGACCAGGTGCACTTGGTCGTATTGGTCTACAAGCACGTTGGCAGGCTTCAGATCGCGATGCACGACGCTACGCCCGTGAACGTATGCCACCGCCCGTGCCACCTGCAGGAACAGGCGCAGGCGCCTCGCAACGCCGCACTGTCTCGACTCGCACCACTTGTCGAGCGTCAGGCCGCTGACGTATTCCAGCACCAGGTAAGGGTGACCTTCGGCATCGTTGCCTGTGTCGCAAAGGCGGGAGACGTTGGGATGGTCCATCAGGGCGCTGATTTCGCGTTCATGCGCGAAGCGGAGTGCCAGACCGTCGTCCAGCGGCCGGCGCGGCATTTTCAACGCAAACTGACGCGCCGGTTGGGTGTCGGCGCGCTCGGCCAGCCAGACGGTGCACATGCCGCCTCGCCCGACCTCTTTCAACAGCCGGTAGGGACCGGCCATGTCCCCGGCATGGACCGTCTCGTCCTGTGCCGCAGCATCGAGCTTCGGACGGCAGGCCATGAAGTCTGCGCATGAGCCGGCATGGTGTGCGTCCAGCAGTTCCCGCAACTGCGGGACCAGATGCCTCATCGTGGCTGGCAGTCCAGCGAGCCAGTGCTCGGACAGTGGCGAGTCCAATTCGAGCGCGTGGTCGAGGAGGCGGCTCAGAATCTTGAGATCTACGACGTTCGGAGGAGTGGTCATGGTGTCGATGGAGTGGCAGAGATGGATGCCGGATGGCAAATCCATGGCCGTCACGTTAGCCACCGCACCGGGCCACTTGATCGCTAGGACAGTCGGCTGTGGGTACTGGGTTCTGACGATGCGAAGAGGGCGCCTGGAGAGTTCGGCATTGCTGCAGTGGTGCCACGCTGACCAGGTATGTGGACCAGCTGCCGACGGCTGGTCCCACCCATTCGATGCGATCAAGCGGATGGCTACTTGGCGCGGAGATCTGGAATTTCGATCTGAATCGACGTGCCACGCGGCGACGACTCGACGGCCAGACCCACGCCGACGCCAGCCGCGCGCCGCTGCATGCCACTGAGTCCTCGGCCCGTGCTGCTTGCGTCCGGCACGAACCCGATGCCGTTGTCGCGCACGACGAACGCGATGTGGTCTGGCCTTCGACTCTCGACCACCTGGAAGTCGATGACACTGGCCCGGGCGTGCTTGATGGTGTTGTTGATCGCCTCCTGCACCATGCGCAGGATCTGCATCGACATGCCAGGCGGCAGGATCAGCCCGTCAGGGAACCGCTGCATCTGCCAATGGATGGCGATGCCGATGGATTCGAGCTTCGACTGCATTCGGATCCGCAGGCTGGCCAGCAGCGGCAGGAACTCTCCCGAATCGGATGCGGCTGAGTCGACGATCAGGCGCAACTCGTCCAGGCAGCCGCGCAACAGGGCGGCGAACTTCGGGCGGTCAATGTCGCCGCGCTCGACCACGCGCAGGGCCGCGTTCAGTTGCAGCCCCAAGCCGTCGTGCATGTCCTGGGTGATGCGTTGCCGCTCGTCGAAGGCTGCTCGGGCGCTGGCCAGGTCTGCGACCGCCGCCGAGCGTGCGGCCTCGACTACCCGGTCGATCAGCATCCACGAAATCAACACCGCCAGCGGCATGCCGACGTAGTGGGCGATGTAACTGGCATCAAAAGGGAAGAGGTTGGTGGTGATGAGGAGCTCCCTCACCGTCAGCGGCACGTACAGCCAAGCCGTGATGGCCACAAGCGAGGCCAGGATCGAGCGCGACTTGTATGCGTTGCAGGCCGAAATGACGAGCAAGGCTGCCGCGCCCGGGAGCCAGACGAAGAACCAGATGCCCACCACCACCGACAGCGATACCCACGCCTGAAACGCTGCGTAGATGCCAAAGGTGCCGAGTACGCCCACTAGGTAGAGCGTCCGTTCCGTCAGAGGCCAACGCCTGCTGGTGAGCCGCAGCAGAAACTGCGTGAAGAAGATGAAGAACCAGCCTTGCGCGGAATTGACCACCACGGCGTAGGCGGTCTGATCGAGCGGCACGTCCTGGATGAAGTAGTTGGCATAACGTACGGCCCAGGCCACCATCGCGAGCCCGAACAAGCCATACATCGCGTCGTGCCCCATGCGCAGCCAGGCGACGATGCCGATGAAGGCCGCTACCAGCGCCACCGCGAACGAAAAGATCGAACCGTTCACGTGCACCGCATGCAGGAAGGCGTGCTTTGCTCGCAACGTTTCCGGATCGCCGATCCGCACGGTTCCCAAGCCACCATTGTTGTTGCGGTAGGTGTACAGACGGATGTCGAGGACGTTGAGACCGGCCCGCAACACGGTTCTTGGAACCTCGACAAAAAGCGGATTGTTCCAGTTGCGGGTGACTGGCTTTGCCATGCGGCCCCCAGAGAGCACGCGAATGCCATTGACGAAGAACTCGCCGTTCATCGAGAGTCTTTGTACCAAGATTGCAAGGCCGTCGTCGGGGACGCTGTCGAGGTTGAAAGTCATTCGGTACCAGCCCGTGCCCTGGGCGTCACGCCTGCGTGCGGACCAGTTGTCTGGCAGCGTGACCTCGGTCCAAGCGCTCCGATCCGGGGGCGGTAGTGCTTCCTCGGTCAGCAGGAAGTGAGCATGGTCGAGGGTGGAAGGCCCGACGGCAGGGGACGCATGACAGCCGAATGCCCACAGCGCGAGCCAGCAGCCGATACACAACAGGGCGGTGAGCGACCGACGGGCAGGCATGGGTCGCTTCAGTGGGGGATGAACGGGGCGTCAGTCCAGCAGGCCAAGTTGCCGCGCTTCGAAGAGCGCCTCGGCCTTGTTGTGGACGTCGAGCTTGCCGTAGATGTTGCGCACGTGGGCCTGCACCGTTGTCATCGCAATGCTGAGATGGTTCCCGGTTTCCTGATACGTGCAGCCGCGGGACACGAGTTGCAGTACCTCGAGCTCGCGCGGCGAGAGCGCGTCGATCTTGCGGCCCGGCAGTGTCGCGGCCACAGCCGGTTTGCGCGAGTTCTCTTGCCAGCGGGTCAGAAGCTGGCTGGCGATGATCGGCGACATCGGCGAGCCCCCCGCGCGCAAATGCAGCACGTGCTTCGCCAACTCGTCTTCGCTGCCGTCCTTGAGCAGGTAGCCGCGCGCGCCCGCCTCGAAGGCCTGCACCATGTGCCCCGCATCGCCGAAGATCGACAAGACCATGACCTCGCACGCGGGCTGGAGGCTGCGACACAGCGTGATGACCTCGGTGCCTGGACGGTCAGGTAGGCCCAGATCAACCAGCAGCACGTCGACCGGGTTCCGCGCCAGCCAGCGCATCATCTCCATCGCCGTGGAGCATGCGTAGGCTAGCCGCAGCTTCGGATTGGCCCCGATGACCTTAGCGATGGCGCCAAGCACATCGGGTTCGTCCTCGACAACCGCCACCGTCACTGGAGTCTTGTCCATTGAATGCCCAGTTCTTCTAGTTGAGGCCGGTCGGTCGCTAGGCGACGAATCGTACGACGATGGTCGCATATCAGGCCTGCCGGCGCGAGCGGCCCGGATCGTTGGAACTGACGATGCGGAGCCAGCCGGGTCTCGTGCAGTCAGCGGCTGTTTCTCCTGGCCGGGCAAACAACCCGACGCGATGCCGGCAGCGGTACCGTGCCAGCCAGTCAGCAGCGGACGACGAAGATTTGCCACATTTGACATCCGCAGTTCTGGTGATGGCGTCGCCGCACTGCTTTGCGACACACTGCGGGCCTGTGCCACATCCGGCCGCTTGATCGACAGGCACGCGCGGACTCATCTGGAAGGACGATCCATGCCCGAGCACCGCAGGCCCGCTGCCGCTTCGTTCAGTTGCGCGCGTGTGTTCGAAGGTTGGGTCAGCGCCTGCTTTCTTGCCGCGACGCTGTGCGCAGCGACCGCGACGCCAGCGTGGGCGCAGCAGGCTGCGCTGCTGGCGCCGATCACCAAGCTGCTGCGCAAGAGAGCGTCGCGGCGACGTTGTATGCAGCTGGTGCGACCATGAAGGCCTTCCAGCAATCGGCCAACGCGCAGCTCGGCGAGCAAAGCCGTCAGGGGAATCCACTTTGAATTCGCTGGTCTCTGAAACGATTCGCGGAGACGAATCCATGAACAGGCCGACGGCATTCCTCGGCGCTGTTCTTCTGGTATTGACGGGGCTCAGCGTAGGTATCCCCTTCGGGCTCAACGTAGCTTGGTCATTCTCATACTTCTTGCCTGTATGGGCCGCATGGACTGCGCGTAGCCGTGGAATTCCGGCGTTGTGGCCAATCCTCCTGTGTGCCGTGCTGCCTACCGTCGTGCTCAACCTCTCGGGGTTTTGGATACGTCTTGGGTGGCCCGCATCCCATTGCTTTCTCGCAGCAGGTGTGGGACTACTCTTCGAAAGCCGGGCCAACCCAAGTCAATGGGTCTCCTTGTTTGATCGTCGACGCCTGGCCATCGCCGGGGCGCTTCTGTGGTTTGTTCTCTCGGCAGGTCGCGGCACGTATGAGGTCCACTGGCAACCAGGACTCACAACAACCTTCAATCTCTTGGCGATCACTCCGGTCCTCATGCTTGTTGCTGCATTGAACTGGGAATCTTGCGCAGCGGCGCTTCAACCAACCGTGCGAAAGCGAGTCACCTACATTGTTCTCTCAGTACTGGCCCTGCTTCTGATTGTCCAAATCCGCGTTGCGCCGTTCGATTCGGTTGCGGCCTTGACTGTTGGAGCGTCCAGTAGTGCATTTACCGCCATTGCTTGCTTTCTTGCTGTTGGTCTTCGCTGGATCAGTTTCTCCAAGTTATGTGTGGTGGTCGTAGGCTGCGTCGCATTCGAAGCGCTGCTCGCAGTTCTCATCGGTCACTCCAGTGGACACCATTTCGCGCGAATGCACTTCTTTTGGAATTTTGGATTCGACGGCCGTCTCGCGATGTTCGATGGGCTCGAAGCTGCGTGCGCGGGGGTTCTCGGTCACATGCTTTCCTATTGCCGGAAGACGGGGGCCGCCTCTGAGGCTCGCGGAGCCGCGAGGTTTTGGGCCGAATGGACCGTGTTGTTATGCACAACGCTGGCCATCGCTCCGTTCTCTGGACTGAACCTTTGGATCCTTGCAGGCTTGGCGTTCCTGTCAGGCCTTCGTTTGCAATTCTCAAGGCTGTGGATGGCGGGCATCTCGATCCAATCTCTGACGCTGATGGCGATGGTCGCGGCCGCTGGAGTCAACCGGAATGGTCTGTTGAATGATCTGGTCAGTGTCGGAAGCGTTGCTTTGACATATGCCTTCTTTGGGAGCCTTGCTCGCCGGGCTGCCGTCCGAAGCGCCGATGTACCCGGCGTAGCACCCATCGCTGGACGTACCGTCCTGGACGTGACAGCTGTAGCGGACGCCGTTCAACAGGTGGATCGGCAAACGACGCTGAGGGCGTTTGGCGTTCTTCTTCTGCCGTTGCTGATTCTCTTGTCGTATGGCGATGCGCTCATTGCGTTACATCGTTACGGTTTTTGGCAGGCGATGGAAGATGAGCCTGCGTATGTTGCGATGGCACTTCTGATCGGTGCTGGCAGTGCCCTTGCACCATTTGGGTTTGTTGTCTTGGATGCAATGAATCGGCGGACACGACTGTGGCCGCTCTCAGCCGTGTCAGGCGGGTTGATCGGCATCGTGGGCATATCTGCCGCAGGCGCGGCGCTGGCCGGAATTCACATGGTGACACGCGACGTCTTCGACGAGGAGCGTGCGGCGTTTGTGACCGCGGCCTTGGCGGCGCTGTTGCTTTGCACCCTTCTGCTGGTCGGTCTCTGGAAGCGCCGGCCTGCCCGCCCAGCTCTGGCTACGCTCGTCGTGATATCCCTCCTTTGTGCCTTGCTTGCCTTGAGGGGGAAGGGGATGCCTGACTTGTCGACGGCGGAGTGGGGTGAGTTTGCGTGGCAGGCCGGAACCAGATTGATCATTCTCGTGCCGCTATTGTTCTTCTGGAGCCGCGCGTTCCGACTACGCTACATACTGGCGTATCCCGCGCCTCGGGAGCTGTTCTACGGGCCACTGCGACAGTCGGGCCTGTTGGTGCGACTCGCCGCAGCCTTTGGGCTGCCATCTTCCATGTGGAATCGTAAGGCGCTGCGTGGCGCGGCGTTCTGGACGTTGCTGGCCTCTCGACCACTGGTATACGCCGCCGCACTCACTAATGGGGACGTGACGGCCAGCGTCTTGTTTGTGATTGCTGGACATGCCGCATTTGTTGCTGGCAAGCGGTTGGCATCGCACTCCATGTGGGTGCCCGGGAAAGAAGCTTCGCTCGCTCCCATACTGTTTCTGCGTAGCTTCGATAACGATCAGTTCGAGTTCCGTCGGCGCTGGTGGGACATCCCCAGTCGATGGTTCGACTTGTGGTCGTTCCGCCGCAATGCGGATGAGCTCCTGGTGGATGAGGCGGCACAGTACGCGCCCGTAGTCGCGCTCGGGAACCCAGATGATCGCCAGCCTCGTTTCGGCGCACGTCGCCATTTCGCCGAACACCAGGCGTGGAAGTCAGTCGTGCTTGACACAGCGCTCCGTTCCACAGCCATCGTCCTCGTCGCTGGTGAATCGCCCAGTCTTCGATGGGAGACAGCGGCGCTGAGGGAACATGGGCTCACGGGACGCACCATCTTGCTGTTCCATCCTGATGTTCGGCGCCAGGAGTCCAACCTAAGCCCAATACTGTTCAGATAGGCATCTTTGGTTGACAATCCATGCCCATCGAAGCTTCGATGGGCATGGACGATGGCGAGAACCCGCAAGGCGCTACCGGGGAGGGTGGACGTTGCACATCTGATCAGC
>Ga0307515_10001763_pt1 | contig 48209 bp, 60 predicted proteins | sample 17_EM_MG_FD_194513 | JGI IMG/M metagenome (GOLD analysis project Ga0307515, IMG submission 194513) | Populus trichocarpa ectomycorrhiza microbial communities from riparian zone in the Pacific Northwest, United States - 17_EM | ecosystem: Host-associated > Plants > Roots > Unclassified | place... | reverse complement strand
ATCGACGCTTTCAACTTGTGTGCGACCACTGCACAACTCAGGTTCAGGTTGGCTCCAGGCGCAATTGGCACCGCGTTTGGTATGTAGCTGCGCTCGTTCCGGTTTGCTGGCGTAAAATTCCGAGGATCACTGATCACGGGGAACACTTAGATTTGTCCGCATTCTTCCTCGTCGTTTGGTGCACGTATCGCATCAAGTCTTCGGGGTTGATGCGCACGATCGCTGCCGACGCCACGATATATTTCTCACCATGGTCGCTGCACAGGTATATATCCAAATGGCTTATACCCTCATGGAGGTACGGCCCTTCGCTCGTTTCCCACGCCGCTTTGCTAAATGCAACCACTACAGGGTCTCCCTCAACAAATGTCGTTCGTGTGAGTATCCTATCAAATTGAATGATAATGGTTCGGAGTTGACCATTCCCGCCTCGCGCCTGAAGTGTATATGGATTGTGCGTTTATCCTGTGCCGATCCGTTGTCACGAGTAGATATACTCACTTCATTCACAGCATCAATCCCTTACTGACCATGAGGTTCGCGGTCTCGTTGAAACGGTCCGCGGATCCGGATGGCGACCAAGAGTGGCAGTTGACGCATTTCAGTACGGTAGACTTCGCTAATCGTTCTTTGCCTGACACACAGTCGTCTGCCGTTTACGAGGACGTCGAGATGGATCCTGTCGACACTCTGAATTGCCGATCGCAATCCCGCGAATTTTGAGAGGAAAACCGGTCGTTTTCAATTATTTGGGGTTGGGTACACTCGGCTGCGACGAGCTGTTCGGTGTGAGGGGTTCGCACCGTCGTGGCAGTGGTCGACTTGGGGGAACGTACATATGCCTTCATTGATTGACAAGAAATGGAGGGTCTTCACGAACGGTGTTTATCAAGTAGGACGACACGGACCCTACAATTTTTTTAGGGTGTAGTGACTGACCAGTCGTATTCCTGACGACCTCACTTGAACGATGAAATATTTGAACGTGGCGTAACGACGAGCTCCGTGGTTGTTGCTCTGTTCGATGGACGCGTTTTCGTGAAGGGGCTCTTGCAAAACATGACCAAACCGTAGGTGTCCCCTGGTCCTGGAGCATCTTCCCCGTCACACAAGGAAAGAAAACAATGTATTTCGAAGGAGAGTCGCCTCTTTTTCTCCTAGTGTGAACCCTTTGTGATCTGCAAAGGTAACCTCGGTTTCTGTTTCACTCGTGACATTCAGGATCAGGTTTTCCGCACGAGGAATGTGTGTTTGTGTACCAAAGTGCTCTCTATCTGGAATCGCGGTGTCACGGCCGTTTCGCTCGAAATCCACCTGACCTTCAGAATTATGGTTTCGGAAAGAATGTAACCCTACCTGCTCCAACGCCACTATACGCTGGTGTCACCCCGATGCTCGATTGCCCAGCCCCACCGGTGTACGTTTCGGAGTGATCGGGTTGAAACTAACCAGGATTCGCCCAAAAGCAGGATGTATATTTCGGACGTATGTGCGGCAACTACCCTGACTAGCACTCTGCGTATGCAGCGGGTCGCGAAAAGTGGCTTATAGTGGTCTGGAAAAACAGGTGTGATGCATCGTTAGTGGGCAGTTCGGGTGATCAAGGGTGGAACACGGTTTGCTCACAACCATGGAGAAACCCTCTCCACCACTCCATCCCCCACAATAAAAAGCCGCACTCAGGCTTCTGAAGGGGGGTTCACACGGTTCTTCCTGTTCTGGGCGATTTGTTCACGTCTGAGGGCGATCAGCTCGTCGGCGCGTATCTCCCAGAGGTATTCGAAGTAGCCAAGGACTCCAAAAAGTCCAGCAGTGAGAGCAGAACCGGCGGGGTCTGGAGGTTCGTTGAGAGCGTGAGTTCAAGGTAGAAAGTCAAGCGGCGTGGATGGCAAGTTGGAGAATGCACTTTCAGGTCAGTCACGGGTCGCACGAGGTCACGGGTAGGGCTCACTGGAGGAAAGCGGTCGTTTTTGGATGGCGAGCTGGCCCATACGAGCGGCAAAGCCAAAGGCCGTGAAGCCGAGAATGTTGGAGAGCATCGTTTGGGTCGGGTAGGAAGGGATTTGTGGAGGTACGGGAGAAAGGAAATAACCCAAAGAACGCTTGCCAAATTCAGCTTTGGGCGTTTACCGTGTCCGAAATACGGTTTCGATAAAAGGGAGCTGTTACGCTGCACCCCCCTTTCCTATTTTCCTCTCCGTCCTCTACCATAAACCCACGAACTCGTTAAGATACAGACAAAGAGGGTATTGTTTTTCTAACTTCCGCGATGAGCTCGTTCAACAGTGGATCTGGCGGACACGAAAAGAAGCTCGAGACTGCTAAGGAGAAGAAGGAACAGGCGGATAAGGCGTTCCAAGCTTCTGATCTTCCAACCGGTACGTCTGTAGTTCCTTGGTTCGTTCAAGGTGGGGGCATCTGCTCAACATCTTTTTGTACTGGGAGGATAGCTTTGAGGTTCTATCATGAGGTGAGCGACCGCGTCAAATCACTCGAGCTGAATTCGAATGCTCATGATCCGTGCGCCACCATTTCCTGTGTGGCTATCTCTTAGGCTCTGTTTTATCTCAAGGGTTTAGATAGGTGGGATCTCTCGCCTTCTTGCCACCTCCAATCCTCGCCCGCCCCTGACCTTGACTTCCCGATCGCGCATACAGCAACACCACGGACGTCGTTGCTGGAAATTCGGGAGATCAATCGGTTGCGACGTCTCCAGAGAAGAAAGAGGTCCTTCGTTTTCGCCTCCACTGGCCCATGATCACGAGATCTGAGGGTCATTGATAGATAAACGCGATCATCGAGAAGGTGTATTCGAATATGTGCGCTTGTCATATCAAGCAAAGCAAGTGGCAAAGGGCGATCGAATCCGCTGACAAGGTGCGTATCCGTACACTTTGGATCTCGTTTGTTGGTTTGGGTCTGACCAGCCCTGTGCATGTAATGCTGAACCCCTGCTTTGGCAGGTTCTCGCGAAGAATGCGGATAATGTCAAGGCCAAGTTTCGAAAAGGTAAAGCATTGGGAGAGCTTGGGTTTTTTGAGAAGGCGACTGCGATATTGGAGGAACTGTTGAAAACCAACGAGAAAGGGCCAGGTTTGTGTTGTCACGAACGTAGACGACGCGATGCTCGGACTTAAAAACCCTTCCTTAGATGCCCCTGCGGTCAAAGCTGAGCTGCAGAGATTCAAGGTGATGGAGAAGGAAGTGACGAAGAAGGCTGATACGAAAATGAGAGGTGAGTTCGTCTAAAAGCCTATCTTACGGCATCAAGCTAAGGCGCTCCGTCAACAGGATTCTTGAACAAGGACAAATCCCTGCTTGCGAAAGAGGAGGGGCTTACGAAGGAGCCTGAAACTCCTGCTGATTCCTAACGGCGACGGACTTTATCGTCTCTCAGCTTGACCCCCTCCACCCATTACCTTCCTTCTTGCTGTCCTCAACCGCTTAGTCTCGTTTGCAATCTTGCTGTTATCACACAGATCTCTTGTAGTTGTGAGGGGTCGAGTGACACTTTGTACGAATTTTTCGATCGATTATCTTGAGGCATGGATGAGCGGGCTTCGAACACACGGCGCCCTGATCAAAGCGGGCTCCATTGTGGCACTCTCGAGCCGTTTCGCAGTTTCTCCATGGCTGGTAAAACGGATATCTTCCGTAATGCCATGCGGGGAGAAGTGGATATCATACCGCAAACCGCCCCACGAACTGCTCAAGGTCGGGACCGCAGAGAGCTTTAACCCTGAGCGCTCCTCGGAGTCGTCGCCTTCTTCCCGCAAGGCGTCGATGAGAACAACTCCGACTGGTTGTTTCCAACCATCTCAAATGGAGCAAACATCTTGTCATCTCGTTCTTCTCCATCCCCCATCCCCCCGGTCCAAAACCGCGATCCCCGTATTCGTCCTCTACATGTCGGTCATGAATGCATTTTTAAATGCAACCATTAGGTGCGCGCACCCTCCTAGCCAGATACCCCATAGTGAGTTGATTCCAGTCGCACTTCCCTCTGTGGATGACCACCAACCGTGAAACCCCATAGCCACTGGCCAGTCTGTTGTCGGTTTCAGGACCCTCCTGGTGAAGCGATTGGGTCCCTACTCGTGGTGCCTGGAAGTTTGATGGAAATTCCCACCCCTTCCCACTTATCACAGCGTGGACACCTTGCCCATACGGACGCATCAACGGGATAGTAAATCCGGATAGTACGAGTATACTGTCAGGTCCAGATACTATGCGCAGATGTCCCAAACCGTGTTCTTCAGCGCAACGAGCTACGCCGTAACCAGGACATGTTCATTCTCCCAAGCAGCCGCCTCATTCCTAGAAGCGCTCTTCCTGGAGAAGGACATGGTGGTGGCTCCGAGCGTGAGCTCCGGACAGATCGTGCATGGGATAGGACCGGAACACCGAGGTAGGCCATTTGCTGGAGTTCTGGACATGATAGGTATGACCAAGGTCACCAACTCGATACCGGCTCTCAATACAGCGGTGAGTCGGGATTGGGACGCTCAGGAGAATCCGGGGTGGAGATGTGGCTGGGAAAATGCATCGGATGGCTGGAGTCGATTCCTGTTACCAAATAGTCGGCCTATTCGAGAAAGTACCCTGATACGTCGTGTTGGAGTGTGATTGAGGGTTGGTTTTACGGTAACTGTGTGACTTTCTCCTACGCTCAACTCGCCGTGGTAAAGCTGGTGGCGGGGTGACGGAGCTGAAGCGCAGGACGATCCGAACCGCTGGATAAGTTCTAGCGACCGTTAGGAATGAAAACTTTCCAACACCTCCCGAATTTGTTACCAACTCTCTCTGCACAGAGAAAGCTGCGAGTTTACTGATTTTGTATTAGCGGTGATTATAGTAAAAATACTGAACGTCTGTTCCCGCTCACCCGACGAAATGCCTCGCCGCGAATCACACCATTGGACAAACATACAGGTCACATCAAGTGGCAAGGTACAACAACGGCACATCATACAAACCCATGGATGAGGGCGTGGGGAGACAAAAGATTGCTGAGTAGTTGAGCCGATGATCCGTCAGAGGCAAGAACCTCTGTTTCCTCCGCATCCCACTCCAACTTGTCGAAGAACTCGGCAGCGCCAGACATGTGTGCGATACGAGCACACGTCGCATGAAGAGCAAGCAGCTTGGGATCAGGGGCCGGCGCGAGTTCGAGATCTGAACGGAACTCTACAATGAGAGGTTTATCAAGGGTGGACGTTCCGGGACGGCTAGAGATGCGACGGATGTATTTCTCAATGTCCCCGTCGGAAACGCAGACCTCGTAGCGGTGAAGCCGTGTACGTGCTCAGTAGACATTAGTGGAAAACCTCTGAGTGGCGCACCGTGTCTGTACTATTGAACCACAGTTCCAAGTCATCGAAGAAGGAACGGGTGTTGTGTTCTAACGAGAGCATATTCCAAATCGCATGGACACCATTAACTGCCAGGAGGGCATCGGCAAGGTCCCCGAGTCCAAACATCTTTAGGGTGCCCATAATATCAGCGGTATAATGTGTCTGGGTAGTGGGTGAGAACGAATGCTGATGGAGGACTCAGCAATGGTACACACCTTGTTCACAACGGTGCCTTTCTCGTTGGTTCCAGTGCCCTGCGTCGTTGATTCGTTCAAAATGTGACATGGTGTAATGGGAATGGTCACACCGCCCTGCTCTGTTTTCTGGCGTTGTAGTTCGGTATTGGACTGGAGCGACGTCGCATCGAAAAAGCCTGTGATCACGCATCGAAAGCCGTCCCGCGCAAGAGCCTGAGCGAGCATGAGCAGCGGAGCAGAGAAGGTGTAGTGTGTGGAAGATGTACACCTTTTTCCTGGCGGTCCTGTAATCTTTTCCGGTGGGTTCCAAGAACTCTCTGACGTTTTCTGCTAAGTTGTCGTAGGGAGCACGGGAGGGGTGTGAGGAAGGTGGGGTGTACTGTTTGGTGGACACCCTAACTTCAGAACCACTGAGACGTTAAATAACACAGGGGATTGATCAAGCGCACACCCGCGAATCAGACCATCTCGGTACTGTCGACCGCGTTCGAAGACAAGGTCGTCTTCATTGTCTATGGGTAAGGTTGGCGACACTAGCCCGTCGACGATTCTTTTGTAGGGTTGGTCACCGAGGATATGACGCCGAACACAGAGTTCAAGGAGAAGGTGCCCAACGACTCTGGCGAGTACGACTTTCTCGTCGGCCTTTTGCGCGTTGGCCTCGGCCTCGGCGTGGAGTATCATGCGGTACGCGCTGACGACTTTGGGTGATTCGTGCAATCCCGGTTCCTGGAACTGGGGGGACTCAAGATCAGGGAGGGGAGCCTTCGTTGACATGGTCTACTTTTCAAAAGGAGTTCATGGCCCCTCTGTCGGTGCTCTGCCGATCCTGGCTCGCGCCGAGACTAGGCTTTCCCTCCTCCGTCGGACGTTGGTGCAGATCGCTCGCTCACGGCACCTTCCGGATTTCCCACCCACGGAAGTCCGTCGAATGGAGGACGTGGGTGGTTGTAAATCGCCATCGGCAGTGGCGTTGTTGGTATTTGCGCTGGCTCTTGTGGCCCGCAACCCGACGATCCGTTTGGTCCCCGGGACCCAACCTCGGATGGAAAGCATCGAACAGACATACCTGTCCCGTACCCTTCCCATTCCCGTGGTCGAGGTGTGCTGAATTTCTGGAGGGTTGTTACAGAGAGCGTCGACCACAATCGCCACCCACATTACTTAACACATCCACACTCCAGTGTGGGAAGAGAACAAATCTAAGTAACAACTATACCTATGGAACCCGTTCACTCAACTGCAGCGCGAGGCTGAAAAGGTTTCGGAACTGCAGGATCGACCTTTCCAGAGGCGTCCATGAACATCGATACGCAACCTCTGCGTCGGTGACCTTGGATCTCCGCTAGAGAAGGATTGGTGATACCTGACAAGTGCTGGGTGATTGATGTATCGATGATCGCCGGCGTTGGACACCCCTACACACCATTGTAAATACAGCATGTAAAGGTTACGAGTGTGGTAACCGTAGTTTGGAAACCAGCGTACATTTCGCGATTAGATTTACTTGAATACCCGCCCCGAGGATCGCGGGCGGGAGCCGGCCCGGTGAGAGGGATGAACAAGGCAAGTGACTGAACTTCCTCTCCTCAGTTATTTGCCCCAGTGCTAGGAAGAGGTTGGTGAGTGGTTCTATTAGAAGCTCTGTCATATATTTCAGGATCTACCACCCCCAAAAATCCACCTCTGGGATCGCGCTAGGGACTCGCCGATTTTGGACTCGGCCGCCCGAATGAGGAGTGAGCTGAGCACCTGCATTTCGCCTGTCTGCCGCTTTTAGCCTCGGACGATGCCTAGACCCGTAGACATTCCCTTGAAGAATCCGGAGTAAGCTACCTCTTCGATAATGGTTGATGCCATGATACGCCAGTCTCGGTTGCGACGTCGACTATCGCCGGGAAAGCGGTCTCGGTGATCTGCTGCGCTTTCAGATCCCGTAGAAAAATAGATCGCTATTTTGGCTCAAGCTGCCCTTCTCGAATTGATCTGTTCATCCTGGATTTTTGGCAATCCAGCCGTCCTCTGTATCACCTACCAGCCTACAGCATCACCGGACTACGCCACAGCCGTTGTGCTACCAAGTACCCCGGATCTACGGGGGGTAACTGATGTCCTATGTTATCTACAACACATCTCCTTCACTTGCCGGTTTACAAACAACGAACCATATTGGAAAGGGGCCTTCCGGGACACCGCTCCGAGACGCCGCACTTACTTCCAAAGAGGTGGGCCCGGCTCCACTTGACGCTCGAGACTCCCAACGTCCCGTTGATCACAGATTTCGAGTAATGAAGGGAACGAGGTGATTCCCTTTCGTCCCGTTCATCCGCAGGGAAGGGTAGTGTCTTGTTCGTTATGAATCGCTCCGGTCCTTGACGTTGGGTGACTTGTTGGGTCCACTCTTCTAGCCCAATAGACCCAGCAGTGATCATACCCATCCAACAACGCTACACAAATCTATCACGAATCCCGCTCATACTAGATAGTTTCAGTCGACCTGGGGCCCGGCTGTATACAAGAACACGCCCCACCTGTTGGCCCAGATGTTCCAGGCGATCGGGAGCTACGTAGCTTGATTAACGCCTTCAAAGCGGTATGGATTTACAAATGGAAAAAAGCGAGAAAACATAAGCGGATGCGGATCGGAAAACGGCAATGTTCCGGATTGGATATTTATGGGCGGTTGTAGATACGCGTACGTGTGAGGGACAGGGGGGTTGCGTTAAGGGGGGTAGGTGAGCGGGTGACCACGGCAGCCAGCACGGGGAGGGGGGGAAAATGGTGCGAGAACGAGGGTGATGGGGTCTTGAGTGGAATAATGAGGCGAGACGTGACAAGCGACAGGATTTGGGGTGAATGTGGTGACTTCGACACGTATGTATGAAGGCGAAATAAAGGAGGGATGCGGGGGAAGTCAGGGATGTGATTGGTTTAGTGTGTGGGGGACATTGGGGAGAAAACGGCATGCAAGGGAAAAAAGCGACGAAAAAAGCGAACACGAAGAGGGAGCGACCGAAGATATTCCAAATAAGATGACGAGAAAACGACGAACCGAAGATAAATGAAGAAGGAACACAGATGTAAGGGGGAGGGACGAAAATGGTGATCTAAGGGTGGAACTTCTAGCCATCAGATGAGAATTGAAATGAAAAACTGAGCAGCGAGCGATAACGATGGACTGGGCGGCGAATAATGGATGAAGAGGGGGAGATGTTAGTGAGGGAATCGAAGGGGAGTGGGTCAATACGACGATTCTTAGGGCATGTTTACCCCTTTTACGGTTGACAGGGGACATATGAAATGGTGGTGGTGGTGGTGGGGGGGGGGGGTTGTGGTAGAAGTGGAAGAGGAGAGGAAGGATCGAGAGGGAAGTCCATGTGTACATAATAATACTCGTCCACCAAACCGGTGTAGTTTCAATACGACCCTCACCTTTAGTCGTTGGAAGGCTCAGGTTGTCGACGATCTTGTGTCCGGGGAGTGGCGGTTGATCTGCGCCTCATAATCTCTATCTGGTGGCTCGCATCGCTATCCCCTCCGTCGTCATCGTCACCGTCGCCTTCGGCCGAGTAAGCTCGTGAAGGACCAGGTCGAGATTCCGGTCCGCAGTATCCCCGATCAAAGACACTCGAATCATCGGAGTCGTACGTGACTGCATATTGATGTGCCTGGTTCAGAGGGCTTGTCGTGTGAGGTCTACCAGTGGAAGGTTCCCGGTTGTGTCGGGTGGACGAGGGTTCGACTACCCGCCGCGGGGACATCGTGAGAGAAGAAAACGCGTTCTGTAACTCTCCCCCACTTGACGTTCGGCTCGTCCCAACGGAAGAACCGCTACCCATCAACCAGCTGCTCCCGCCCCCCACATAAGCAACCCCCGGCCTGACTCGTTGCATAGAGTCTATGAGTTCCTCGTTGTCCGCGACGTTCCCCGAGTGGAGGCTGTAGATGTCACGAGGATAATCAACAAAGTCACCCCAGCTGGACGCGCGCAAACCAGAGTTTAGGATCCTGTTCTCGTGGAAAGAGTCCCGGTCCCTCCACGACCTTTCTGCAGGTGGCTGTCCTTGGTGTTGCAGCACATCCGGTACAGATCGTACAGGAACCACTTGACTTGAAGATGCAGAGTAGGGTGAAAGGGTAAAAGGGAAGGAGGCCTGACTGGATGCTTCGATGGGGGAAGGGGAGGCTGTAGATGATACTGAAGACGATCCCCACCGGCTTGGTCGCCAATTCTTCAGAGACTGGAACGAGAACCGGCTGCGCGGCCGACTCTGTGGTGTCTGGTTGCCAGGAGAATGGGCAGGGTTGGGAGATACGGAGGGAGGCGAATGGTGAAGTTGATGATCTGCATTTGGCGTCGAAGATCTGCTTTGCGTAGGGGTCACAGCAGTGGACTGTGGACTGACTTGTTGCGGCACCGGATGCATGACGGGAGATAGGATCGTGGAACGATGCTTAGATTTCCGTCGTTGCGAGCCCGGAAGCAGAGAAGTCGAAGAAACACCATGTGTGCCGAGCTGAAGCGAGATCTTGGTGGAAGCTGCACGGCGAACCGTCGACGTTGGATTGGCGTCTTGCCGCCGAAGTCGACCTTCCACGACGCTGGTGCTGTTATGCCGCGCTACACGCATGTTAGGTTCTGATCGGACTTGTTTATGGGTTTTCTCGGCCCCCGCGGCAGAACGAGATGACGGAGGGGGTAACCTACGACGGAGTCTCCGCAAGGTGCCAATACTTCGCTCCAGCCACCGAAAGGCAACCGTCATGGCGCTCTTGTTGTCTTGCTCAGTGACATTAACGCGATCAATCGCGCTCCGCTTTAGCCAGGCATCAGCATTAGGGAGGTCACGGAGGACCCATGCCGAGCGCTACGGAAATCGTTTCACCAGTCAGATCGGCACCCCAGAAACGGTCGATCCAGGAATCATACCTTGACCTGATCCAACCCAATACGTTCCGAAGGGTCCTTCTCCATGAGAAGTTCGAGAAGTTTGACAGCGGTATACCCTTCTGTGTCCTTGTGCACCCTCCGTGGTCTCCTGCCGAAAGTGCGGAACCTATCGGAACCCATGGTATCCAAAACGTCCCAATCATCCTCGCAAATCAACCGGTACAACGTAAACTCGCTCTGGTCTTGAGGGTCGAACGGGACCCTGCCAAAAAGAAGGCAATAAAGTGTCACCCCCAAAGCCCAGATATCAATTGCTTTGGTGATTTGTCGCCGAGGGGTCGATTGAGTTGCGCTCGTCAAGGAATCAGAGGAAAAAGTCTTGTACCGGTCGTCTGAAATGATCTCCGGGGCATAGAAGGAAGGTGTCCCGGCAGTCTTGGATAGGGCGGAGTCGTCCATGAATATCATGTCTTCCTCGTACTTCTTTGTTTTGGAAATATCCTTGCCAACTGCGGCAAGATGTTGGGCGTACGAGAAGTGAGAAACGCCAAAGTCTGTGATCTTGACGGTCTGCCGGTCAGAAGACCATAAAAGGTTGGCAGGTTTTATGTCTCTGTGGATGATCCCCTGGTAGTGGACTAAAATGGTGTTGGGTGTGCATATCAAACGAGGGCAAACGCTTTCACTTACGGTATTCTAACCCCAGAGTGACATCCCTAAATATGCGCCTCGTTTGGTCCACCTGTAGGGTGGGATTACCGCATTCGTCTTTCCAACGAATCTCTCCGCCACCGAGATACTCCATGACTATTTGAGAAGAGACTGGTTAGCTTGGGATTGTCAGCTGAGTCGCGAGGAGGGGGAACAATGGAGGGCTTGTGAGAAACCTCCTGCGTAACATACAGTGGGGCGACGACAAAGGGGATGAGGAGAGTGTGCTCACTCATATATATCTTGGACTTGAGTTTGTCGTCGATAACTTCGAGCAGCTTGACGACGTGAGGATGCCGGCACTTCTTCATGATAGCAATCTCCTTGCGAATCTGTCGCTCTGTTTCACCGATAGCCTCGGTGAGGGGAGTGTGACCGGAGGGAGGTATTGGCGGCTTGCGTCTGAGCCTGTTCATCTTGTCTAGACGGGGATTTGTTCTCTTAACGATCTTCATCGCCTAGATTATAGGAGAGTCAACCCAAGTGTAGCGAGTTACGGAGTGAGAGATACGCGACGCACGACTTGTTTGTCATCGTCTCTGGTGTCTTCGCAGAGCCAGACCTCACCGTGCTGACCCTTGCCTACCTGCCCACGAATCCGGTACTGGTTTATCATCCGAACTTCGCCCTCGCGAACGGTGTCCATCTGGTCGGTCATCCGAACGGGACTGGGGTCCCCAGTCGGACCTTCTGGGCGAGCCATTGATGTCGTCCGGGAGGGATGGGGTTCGGGAACGAAACGGCCTGGTTATGTACAGGGCGGATTGATGTGATGAAACCAGTTCGGAAAGTAGCGGTCGAATGGACGACGCGCGAGTAGGTCTGGGCCCAGCCGAGAATCACTGTGGGATGTGAGGGATGGAAGGAGAGGGGACGGGAGGGGGGATGGAGGGAGTAAAGTAGCAAAGTGGAATAGACGACCAACAACCGCTAACTCAAATTGGAATCGGGTCGCGGGCTCGCTCAGATAACTGATCGTGTTTTATTCCCTACAAATATTCTACACGGCTCCTGAACTGTCCAGTCCACACGTTTCCATTCGCCTGAGACAGACCAACGCCAACCCACACGCTTTTACGCACGGGGGCACGTACATTTGTCTTCATCCTTGACACTCGCCATCACCTGTTTACAATCAATCCAATCAGCCGCCAAATACAACATAACGGCAGTCAATTGGCAAACTGAAAGGACTCGGCAAGGTCGACAGAGCACTCCAGAAGAGGATACGCTTCTCCGACGCAGCCGTACATGGCATACAATGGCAGCGGGGACATCGTGTTCCCGCCCCAACTGGGCCACAATGGGAGATGGTCCTTGCTTGATGTATAGACATCAGATTCGCGAGAAGCGCGCCCCGCAAAGACGAGAGGGCCAACCCGACATGCCCTAATCGCGTCCAGAGGCATCCACCCTCTCGTTCTGGTCCATTTGCCGGTCGGAGATCCGACAAATCATTACACTTACCGACTCAACATGCATTCCACAGCCCTAATGAAATACGCCGGCCGGTGATCAATCGTAACGATCAGAGCGCATCGAAAGAAAGAATTCACCTTCCAGGTTGTTTTTCCACACTTGTCGCATTTGACTTGATAGCACGAATCGACGGGTGCGTTCGCTTGATTCTCAGCCATGACCAGTGTAGTACGCTGATGGAAGAAATCAGAAGGCGATTCGAGGGAAGTGGTGGCGGAGAACCGAACGCAGGTTTTGCGATGGACGTAAGTTGCGAACAGCAAATCAGTCGTATAATGAACTCGGCTCAGTCGGATAAGGGGGCACACAGTGACACCCTCCGACCTTCGCCCCTTTTAAGCCTGTCCCCACGACTCACGTGTGATTACCTAAACGTCTTCGGTCATTCGCAGCACGTGAGGTCTCCGGTCCCTCGGTTTAGGAGGAGCAGACTGTTTCTGGCCCGCACTCGATTCAACCCATGAGTAAGCAAACCGCGCACACTATTGGTAACGAGCAGAACGGCCGAAGACCAACCTCGGCAGCCAGTGGCGTGTGACCGACGTGTCGAGATCACAGCTGGTTCAGCAACTTGCCGGAGGCAGAAGCCCATGGGCGGCGAAATTACATTCCAACCCTGGAATATCCACTACAACCGGCGGCACATCGCCTTCTCGCGATCATCCGCGCCGCTCTCGCAACGAATCCATCAGACAACGTCCGGCTCGGGGGAGACAAAGAGTAGCATCAGCGCTGTTTTCTTACCCGCGAAGGTTCTGTTCGTAAAAGGGGCGGATTTTGATTCACAAACTGGCATCCCAATAGTACAGCATTCGCATGTTCCAGACCAGGAAATTCAAATTGTACAATCCTTTCAAGTAGAGAGCGATCACAAGGTGTAGCTCCGTGAGCTTCCGGTTTAAGTAGACCAATTCCCTGTTGGAAGCCTCGTCCTAGTATTCGGTTGGGGCCCCACAAACCCAGAACTTCTGCCGAACCTTCTCAGGCCGATTAAGGGCAGGGATTTGTCAACAGCACGCCATGCACTGTCCAGAGCGCCCGCAACCCAACTATTGATAAAGTTTGGATCAGAAGCATGTCCAAGGGATTGACAGTGAATCCACACACGCGTGGCAGACACTGGTCGCAAAGAGGAGCTTGCCCTTTGCAGCAGGCTGTGGTAAACATCGCCGTTCCCATACACACCCGGGCCCAAGAACGCATATCCACCTAACACAACCGTTAAGAATCAAAGAAACCACAAACAAAAAACACGGACCCACAGTGAGAGGATCGTGTAACCAATCCCAGGCAAAGTGGTCCCCGGGCGTGTAAAACCCCCGGAGACACTCGACAGTGACACTGAACAGCTGCCAAATCGCGGAAAACCAGGTCGATGAGCTCCGGTTGCACGGTGAAGTTGCCGTTGATGAGTGCGTCAAGTCGCTTGACGTACTGGATCCGACAGTAACTCACGATGAGCGCTTTGGATATACCGTCCGGAGTTAGTTGTGCCCTCAGGATACGAAGGGTACGTACACGCTGGATCATTGCACCAAGAATTATTTAAAACCCACCGATGGTCACAGAATCGCGGACAACTCACATCGTGCAAAATGACAGATCGGTATAGCTCCGTCCGCCATGGATCGGTTACAGAAGTTCCGTCTCCCATCACAGACAACTGAACGTGAGTCCGACCTTGACCGCAGGTCCACACTGGAGCAAGCAATGCCAGGGTACATTTGGGTCTGGGTTCGGTAGCTCTGGGCCTTGGGGGGGCAGTGGGTCAATCGATGACAAGGCTCTCAAAAACGGCTGTGATAACCGCACATTACAACCAGAGGTCCGCAAAAGGCATCAAATTACGTACTTTCTGTAAGAGCCCGTCATACCAGCTGGTGGACTTGTCAAGGGTCTCACTAACTGGTGTCTCTGACATTCATTTGTTGAGTTTCTAACTCATCGAGGATCCCCAAAAGACGGCCAACCACAGTCGCAATATTTGGCTGCTGCTCTCCGGGCTGGGTCCTGAACAGGTCACGGAACGGTTGGAGCACGGACGCGACCTTTTGAGATACGTCCTGAGGTGTCTTCAAGTTTTTATCGTTAATATAGTCGAAGACGTTGAATGGAGAAGTCCTGATTATTGGCGCGAGGATCGTTGTAGAACAAGAACGTGCTCGGCAGTGGCTCGACCATTTGCACGACGTAAGGAATAAGCTTGGCCGGTACGTTTCTGTTCGTGGCTAGGTCGTAGACCTGCTTTATGAATGGTATATTTGGAAACCGCGTAGCTCCAACTTCCTATACAAAAGTTAGAACGCGGTGTGAATGCACGTAAATTCTGCGTACAAATTAATCGCAGGGGTCACTATTAGGTGAGTCTCGAGGATCGTCGTGGTGTATAAACCAGCAGCACCAGCGTCGATGATGCAAACGGGCAAACTCGGCGTGGGATCTTGGTTGTGGGGAAACGAGCTTGAGATCGGGGAGAGCAAGTGACGGCCACGGCACGCGTAGACATTAGGGAGGTCGCTTTTTTTCTGAGGCCATGGCGTAGAAGGGGAAGTAGTGAGCTGTTTTTATCCCAAAAACTCCCACTGCTCCTTATATCGCGTCGAAAAGCAGTTGATGGGTTTGACCAGAATGTTTGGGGCTTCATTCTAGTACGGCGTTTTGCTCACCCCGGAGCCATCTCCAAGCATCGAGAGCACTCTGACGTCGAATTTGCAGTGGCGTTATCTGAAAGGGGAGAGCTGGAGGTCACTATGAGTCAAAGAAGCATTTCACAGAGGTGAGGTTGTATGGAAGACGAACCCCTGACCGGCTCTTAAATGTCACCTAGGGGGTACACAGACGCTTCATTGTGCGTGGACGGGAGGCGGATCTAAGGTGGATGAAGCCGGGGGGATTGATGAGGGGGGCCGACCGGATACGAGGGCCGTGCTCATCTGCCGGTGGGCGAGGGGCGAAGGAGCTTGACGTCTGCACATAACCACCAGAATCGAGTATGACACGTCGCCTTGACTCTCTTGCGATTGATCGAACTGCATGTGCTCTCCAGTGGCCATTGTAACGCAGCGAGCACGACAAGTCATCTCGTACTCATCCCGGGTAACGACGCCACCAACGCAGATCACCATTCAGGGGTTCGCACCCGAGTTAGACCCACTGATGTGCGCAGTCCCTCAGTTGGAACAATGGTTATCATTTCTTATCAGCGCCCGTCAGAGGCATCACCCAAGAATTGATCGAGCAAGACGTAAGGCGCGGGGTGCAGCATCCATTCAACAAAAAAGGGTCCTGGTTCCGTACAACGCCACATCGACGAACGAATCACGAAGCGAAATCACGATAGAAAGAGACCTAACCACTCGTAGGCCGGCGCGCAAGATCAGATCCAGTCCGGGACGCCAGAACAGAATAAAAGAGAACAAGATCAGTCGGCGAGGTCTTCGTATTCCTGAACCAGAAGTCGGAAATCTTTAAAAGCGCGGAATTAGACCGGGGCTGTACTGGAAGAGCCAGAGAAACAAGGGGAGAGACCTTCACAAGACTTTCTTGTGAGGGTTAGTCCTTTGATGTAATTCTTTTCGCGCCACTTATCGCGCTTGACTGTGGTTGCCAACTTTTCTTCCATGTGTGCCTGTGCGCCAGCAAAAAAGGCCCAGGATCAGTTGGAGAAGCGGAGACAATGAAAGTAAGAACATGAAGCCGCTGTGTCTCCTGCTCCAGTTCTTCGTATAGCTTCCGGATCTTATCTTCGTTTGCGGCATAGTCGAGCGCGAATCGTTGGAAAAGGTCGTTCCTGTAAAGTGTCGGTTCTGCGGTTCGGTTGGAGTGGAGATGGGTAACAACACTTCGTCCCAAAGACCCTGGATCTCGAGGGCTTTTTCCCGGATCTATGTCCAAGCAATCAGTGGAAGGTGTGCATACATGACGGGCCAGATTAACTGTGTCTCGCGTCTCAGACTCTAGCTCCTTCAAAAGTCTGGCAGACTTGTCCTTTTTCTTTTGCTCGTGCTTAACTACATTACAGGTCAGAATCAAACCAGCACGTCTACCCAAACGAAAAACATACTCAGAAGCTGTTGCATTGCCACTGCGAATATTCTCGGGGAACATCAACCCCCGTTCAGTTCAAAGTCCGAAGTTATGGTAAATTACCCGTCATCGCTATTATCTGGCGATGGAGGAGACTTTTCCCTGGCGGTTGATGCGCGTGCCTTCGCAAGTTTGTCGCGAGCAGTTGGCGGCATGATGAAACAGGAGGGAATGAGGGGAGAATGTAAACTCCCGAGACGCGCGATGGGAAACGTGACCTTTGACGCGACCGCAAAGGTGACCTCCTCAACCTCTACCTCTTCTACACAATGACTTACGCACAATGCCAGATCGCGAATACAAGAAAAATCAGCGAGAATCCCAGCCGGTTGAGTTGTAGTGCAGAGGGTGCGTGTCGATCTCCGCTGTCGTGTCTTGTCCTCAATCTTGTCCCAGATGAGCCCTGACAACTCCCCCTCTGAAACCGTTGACCTGCATGCATTGGCGAAATCCGTGGAGGATGCGCCAGATGTTGTTCCGTGGCTCAACTCCATCCTAGACGAAGGCTCACCAGGGTTGGGAGCGGAAGGAACATCGACAGCACCGATCGACCTCACCGCCCTCGACCGCCGAGTCTCTAGCATCCTTTCCTCCGTGGAGATCGTGGCCGAGGAGACTTCTTCGCAACTCGAACGAATCATTGACGACATCTCGCGAGGCGCGCCGCGACTCGCTTACGATCTCCATTTTATGAAGGAGGGCGCCATCTCCCTCCAATCATCTCTTCGGAAATTACAACATGCATCCACCTCCGCCGAATCACCAGAAACCAAGGCCGCATTGGAGCAGCTTCGTTATCTCGATAATGTTAAACGAGGGATGGAGGCCGCTAGGGACGTCCTGCGAGAAGCCGAGAGTTGGAGTTCTCTCGAATCGGAGGTTTCATCATTACTATCGGAACAAAACTACGAGAAAGCTGCAGAGACACTTTCAGAAGCCGCAAAGAGCATGGTCGTCTTCCAAAACACCCCCGAATACGAGTCTCGTCGGTCCCTGATGGTCAGCCTGCAAAATCAGCTGGAGGCTTCGCTCAGCTCAGCTTTGGTCGCGGCGATCAACAGCCAAGATGTAGCGGTGTGCAAGAACTATTTCTCGATCTTCAGAAATATCCAGCGAGAGGCGGAGTTCCGGAACTACTACTACGGTTCACGAAGAGGGTCCCTCGTCACGACGTGGCAGACAGTTCGACTCCGGGACGCAGATGCCGAAGTAACCCAGGACAGCGCACCCCTTCAGACATTCGCAGCCTTTCTGCCATCATTCTTCGCGTCTTTCTTGACCCTTCTCGAGACTGAGCGATCTTCAATCCCCTCGATCTTCCCCGATCCCCCGACAACCCTTTCCTCATTGATCTCATCAACGCTATCATCCCTCCAACCCACCTTCTCGCAGCGCTTGTCCTCCATTGCGAGCAGCCATGGTCCATACACGTTAACCGAGATCATCTCTGGTTACACCGCCGCTACCGAGTTCGCAAATTCGACTGAAAACATCATGGAGAAAGTCACCTTTGCCGCTTCTCCCAATTTCATGCACGCGAACTCGGAGGACAGCACGACCTCGGACACCCCGTCCAAACACTCCCGTAGGCGCACCCGACTTTCGATATCTAGAAGGATGTCGCGGGCGTCGATATCGATCAGTCACCCACCAAACACTTACTACATGTTGGGCGACCAGGAGTGGCAGCAAGAGTTGTTCGAACCCTTCCTAGACTACCAGGTTGACTATGGGTCGCTCGAGCAAAAGTTTCTCGCGGAGAGGTTGGAACAGATCACCGCTGCAGAAAACACGGCACCTGGGAGGCCAAAGGATGGGTCGAGATGGCTGAGGGAAACATCGGTCGACGGGTTCAGCCTCGCGGATCAAAGCCTCTCGAGATGCATGGCGTTTACCCACGGATACGGGTTCGTGGGGCTCGTCCAAGCGCTGGACTCAATCTTCGCTTCGATACTACAATCGTCCAGCGAGCATATATCCACCGACAATCGGCTGTTATCCATGGACTCGTCGGCGTTGAGCGGAGGGGATGATTTATCAGACATGGACTACACGGCACAGGATTGGTCAAGGATTCAGATGTACCTCCGGCTCCTGGGTGCCGCACGTGGATTCAGTGATCGGCTCGGCACCTTCGAGAGCAAGATGCGCACGACGTTGGTTCAAGTTTCGGAGAACATCCGAACGGCTCAAAGTGAAGCTTTCTCGCCTTCAAAGTCACTATCCGGTACACCGAAGGGAGCATTGCAGATCCTCGCACAGTCCACTCTCAATTCGGTGGAACTTCAGAACCTACTGAAGCTCGTCGAACCGGACCCTCAACAACAGCTTCTTGGAGTCACGCCAAGCCCTCGCATCCCGCACACCACCCCTTCACAACCCCTGGGTGTCCTAACAGGGGCACGTGGAGCAGTGTCCGACTTCGCGAGGTCTTGTCAGGTCTCGCTTCAGAAGACCATCCTCTCCCCCTTACATAAGCACCTCACGTCCTACGCTTCACTCCCCGTATGGTCGTCTTCCAAACCGGCCGCCGGTCGACTCCCGGGTGGAACGGGCGCGCTGACGGAGATCCAAGTCCCTGTATTTTCCATCTCTCCGAGCGACACTGTCCAGCGGGTTGCGGAAGGGCTCCTCAACCTCCCTCGGCTATTCGAAGTTTATGCGGACGATGACGCTCTTGCGTTTTCGATCGAGACCCTGCCGTTTGTAGACGAGGACCTGCTGAAGTCCGTCACCGAGCAGTCCCATTCCGAGGGACACCCTCATTCTCCTTCCGCCCCATCGGCTCCTGGTATCCACCACTCGCGTCGCTCGTCTTCGATCGCTCTGAAAGCGCCTCCAGCGGCACTGACTATCCCGGCTTACACCACGCCCGCAGTTTTGTCGCCGGAAGCAGTCTCAGCGGCCTGGCTGTCTTCACTGGCACTTTCTCTTCTCACTCACCTGACCAGCTCCGTGCTACCCAAGATCAAGACCCTGACTTCCACTGGAGCTGCCCAGCTGTCCTCGGACTTGGGATACCTTTCGAACGTCGTTCAAGCGTTGAACGTGCGATCGGCGGATTTGGAAAAGTGGAAGGATTCGTCGGATCTCAGCGATGAGGATGGGAAGAGACAAGCGAAGGAAAAGGAGGTTATACCCGGGGACCAAATATTCATAACCATTGCAAAGATGCGGGGATGGGTTTAGCTTATTATGTCACTGGGGAATAGTGATTCCATCGGTTACTGAATTAAGGTGTCAAGTGAGACATGGCTAGCAATGAGATGTGTTATACAGGGAAATAATCAAAATCTGGGGGCAAGTAATTCAACGCAACGCTGAGGAATTGACGTTTGGAGGAGCTTACCGGTCAGGCATAAACACTGGAGCCATCAAACTCCAGATATACAGCAACATGCACACCCAACTAGATACAACGCGCATCCACATAGCGACCTCCGACCTTCCGATGTACACGTCTTCGTCGGGATTACCGGTGACCGCCTTGACCACGTTCCTACGCCATAAAATTTCAGAAAAAAAAACACACGACTTGATTGGCATGCCCACCAGTCAGTTAGCAACATCGCAACATACATCGCAGCGAGGACGAAGATAATGTGGAACCAAGAGTACTTTTAGAGGATCAGCAATGCAGCAGCAAACCGACTTCGATGCCACGAACGTTGTATCTGGTTCCAGACCTCTCGTCATCTCGACTTTCCCCGACAATCTCCTCGTCATCATCATCTTCCTCTTCATCTAGAACAGATGCAGGGAGAGCACTGTTACAGAAATGATCAAAGATCGAGCACGTAGATGATTTTCATGTTCCTACCCAGCTTCGACCGCGGCAAGCAGGGCCTGATACCTCGGGGTCTCCGTCCTTCCCGGTTGAGTATTGACAACTCCGAGTTCTGACCTGTGCTCCTCATCGAGGTGGATTTCTCCCTTCTTCTTGTTGCCAACGAGCGCCTTGCTCTGTGTAGCAGCGCGACTCGTAGAATACGCGATAGCCAAGAATGTGAAGATCGCTCCAAGAACGACGGTGGTGTTCCTCGTACCCTGGGCTTTCCTAATGGGGTTCTTGCACGTTTCGGTCTCGTGGTTTCCGACAGCAGACACAATCAGATATGTGCAATAGACGGCGACCATGCTGGCCTGGACGAGACCGGACCGGGGGTTGTACTCTTGAACGACGGGGTGGACGCACATGATCGTGATGATGATGCATGAGATCAAGTTGAGGGTGATGAAGAATCGGTTGAGTGTGCATCCCGACCCAGCGAAGAAACCGTAGAGGACGCCTGTGAGGGTTATGGTTGCAGCATACATTCCGACGGTTGAGCCAACGATGATCCACTGCCACAGGTTCGAACCAGTTGCCTCCCAGTTCTCGAGGCACATCTCCGACCAACTGTGCGCGAAGTCTACGAGTAGAACGAGACCGAGGAGGATGAAAATCGTGGCTCCGATGAGGGAAACATAATTTCCCCAGAACATGAAGAAACCGTTTGGAATGAAGAAACTGGCCACGACGAGGAGAATCCACAAGAGAGCTTTGGGACCCCACCATCTGAACAACCCGTGAACGCCGCTCGAACAAAGGGAAAGTGGGAACGCACCCATTCTGAATGGCGGCCCTTTTATCGCGAGTATCGCGGATACCGATGAGAGAAACACTGAGGATGGCGTGGAACAAGGAAAGCGCAAAGCAAACACGGTGTACCGCCAATACTCCATAACACTTGTCGTTCGTACAATCCATCTTGATATAGTCGTAGCTCCACTTCTCAATCAACTTGATCGCCATAGGCGTCTTCACAAGCCACGCAAGCATCGAGTTGACCAAGAATATCATCTACGTATATCCAACAGGATCGTGAGTCCCAGTTGTTCGGCCTTCGGGATATCAGTTATCCATACCGCAAATCCGACACGAGTGGCGATAGATGAGTTACAGTTGCATGACTTGCAGAACATGGAAGCTATTCGTGGGTTCAGCATACGAAACTGTGTGGCTCATGTTCCCCGACATACCCGCGGTTGATGTACAGCAGAATGCGAGACCAGCAACGGCCGATGAACCAATAGTCCCAAATACGCCCACTAGAGGCAAAGATATAAGGGCGCCCATTCTAGTCGGCTATAGGCGTTTCAGCCGCGAATGAGGACAGTAAGGGGAGCGTGTGGATGAGGATGGTGGGTGTTGGTGAAAGGGATGGCCGGATGGTGGTGGAGCGCAGTTTGGGCGAGGTTTCCCACGATCACTTCCATCCGCAATGGCCTCAGTGTTCAACTTACCTGGGGGAATGTCACTTTCATTTCCAAATCAAAACAACACCATTATCATTGACCTCGTATACATAAACAATCGCGACACTACCTACGCATTAGTGAGGAGGCCCCGGGGTGGTGTAATGTTAACTTCGTTTTACAGTGTTTACTACAACGGCCGTTAGTAGGTGGGCATGAAATCAGAAGAGGCAAGGGCTTACTTTGTTCAATTTAGCGAGCTCATGCTTGAGAGGGATAAGACTCGGGACCAGGAACAACAGTGCTCTGATCACAAATTTGGACATAGATGGCTCCCGGTTTATGTTAGCCGTGGGTATCATCACCGGGGAGGTCGTGGGTGATTCTTCGTGGAAGACAGGACAGAGTTTGATCACCAAAGTGCACTTAGCATGCGAAACCTACTGTACACAGAATTTTTACATCTCCATACACTTTTGGCCTCAACCCCTTCAGAACTGTCCAACGTTCGACCACGGAATTGCTGCGACCTTCGAAGTACATGCTCCACTATCCATCCAGTCCTCAAGGGTTCTATCAAATAGCTCAGCAGGACCATTCAGGGGTTGGCATGCGTTGGTTGGTCTACAGAGGACGTCTTGTGACTCACCGCCCTTCGAGGTTCACCGTGCAATATGGTAACTCGATGCGCGGAGCTCGTTGATGCGGATATACGACCAGATCATATGATGATCTTCTCGCGAAACAAGTCAGTTTATGAGTGGGTGGCCGCAGTTGGCTAACCTGTGATCGAAGGAGAGAATACGATGGAGCAGTAACCGCGTGGTCCAGATAACGAGCGGTACCTGTGACTGCATCTACTGTTTTTCCTGCTGTTGTGCCGGGTGGGGTGGCAAGCAGGATTGGCGGATGAGGGTTTTAGAGCCGGGGAACAGTTGGCCATAATCTGCCCGCTCAGGATCAAGGGATAACCGACAGTTTCGAGGGGAGATGGAGATCGAGAGTCACCGTCCGATATGAAGGTGAAGTGGTTCTTGCCGACAAACCGGTGGAATTTGAACGTCGAGTTGGTGTGACCGTTCCCAGCGCTGATGTGCATGTGCATTGTTGTGAGAGTGACCGCCTCCGCCCCATCCACCCGAACCAACGATGTGGAAGTACGTGTCTTGCCAGCGGAACCGCTCGTGACCGAATTCAGAATGCGCCATCACTCTGAAGTTGTTTGCTGGTTCGGAAAAAGCCCCTCCCGATTTAGCAGGAGGATGAATGTGACGAGTTTGAGGTTTTCGAGCGTTCGGTATGGGGCGCATACTCTTGAAGATGGACGGCATTTCCGCCCCTGATAGATATAGATCTCGAGAGGTCAAGCGCTCTGAAGATCTGATCCATTGGATCTGCAGATTCATTCGCCACAGTGCCGGGTTTTAGCACGCTCGGCGGCCTCGAGACGGGTACGCTGTCGTTCATTTGCTTCCGTGAAACAGGCATCAGTATTCTGATCAGATAGTTAGCGTTGAATGGATCGTAAAGGCATTTTTTGGACGGGCGGAAGAAAAGTTTTCGTTGGGTGATTGTCAGTGAGTAAGGTTGGAACCATGTACGCACACGAATAGCCGAGGACTTTTAAGGAAGGCGCAGAGACTCCAATCGGTCCGTCGGGTCGCGGGCGGAGCGAATCTCGACAACTGGCACACTTCTACGATGTTTAGAGATATTTCTAGTATTAGGGCAGTCACCGGGCGACTTCCCATGACCTAGGTAAGACTTTTTCCAGATCCATAACGGGTGCCAGTAACCGTGAATTGTAGTGTTTTGGTCCCCAGACGACGGTCGGGGTCCTGATGGTTTCCTTTCTCGACGAAGATATTCGAAGCTTAGAAAGCCTAAAGGGCCATGGGAGGTAACCCAGTGCTGGTCGGGTCGAAGATCAAGCGGTTCAGAGCGGCGGAATTGCAGCAGCCACCCCGCCTCGTCGCGATCAATCCACCTTTCCTCATCTCCTCACCACCTCTGCCTCCGCCCCACCCACCGTCTCTGGCTATTCCGACGACTTTGGCGGGCCAATTGACCACGCAAGTTCATATCTCACGGTCGACGAGTCACACCGCCTCCTCAACCCTTCTTGGCCCTCTCCAAGGTCGGTGGCGCTCTTCGGCCTAACAGATTTCCGGGGACACAAATATTGTCGTCTCGCCGCTCTTCTGTCTCCTTCGCCTCCAACAACCGGGGAACTGACAATCAGTTACAGATCTCGAAAGTGAACACTGTTACCGGATCGACCCTCCACCCATATGCTCCCTGGCCAGCTATGACCGTCCAAGGGCCATCTCTACTCTCACCTTCCACCCCCACATCGTCAGTTTCCACTGAAATCACGATTGGCCACGTGTAAGTTATCCGTACCATCCCCTACTTTCGTCTTCCGCTCACTTCATGTTCATCAAGTCAACTCCGGGATTTGGTTATTTGCCCCCATGAGTGTGGCGTGGTGAATTATGTCCAAGGGACTTCAATCTTCGAACAGAATCTTTTCCGTTCGGGCTCGAAGCGAGCGATCGCGAACCTACCGTTCACTTCGAACACCCTTTCGGCGTTGCGCCTTCCCGACTCCACAACCACGCTCGTTGCAGCAGGTGGGCAAGATGCCGAATTACACCTGTCCCTGCACTCTTCGTCCTCGTCCTCATCTGGTTCCTCGTCATCCCACCAGCACCGATCCTCCCGTCCCCATTGGCAGTACCAGACTCAACTGCAAGGCTCCATCAACAATTCGGTCATGTTGACTTCGCTCAGCCTGACGAAGGCCAACGTCAGCAGTGTCGAGCCGAGAGTCGCAGTTAGTAACAATGACTGTTCAGTCAAATTTTTCGAAGTAAACATCCGATCCTCGGACACCTCCCCTGCGGCTTCGAGACTGAAGGATCTTGGTATCCTGCGGATAGACGTTCCCGTAAACCACTGTGAGTCACCACTCGGGAACACGACTCACTTTTGTTCTAACAATTCACTAGCATCTGTATCTCCCGATGGTCGGACCCTCCTATCTGTTGGGGACTCGCCTCAAGTGTACCTGCACCATATATCCGGCTCCTCCCGCCTCTCATTCGAATCAATTGCAAAGTACTCGCTTGTGCCATACACACCATCAATTTTCACCCATCAATTCTATTCACCACAATATGCATCACCTCCCCTTCCCGCTTCATTTTCAACATCATATTCGGCAAATGGAATGAAGTTTGCCGTGGCAAGTCAAGAGGGTGTAGCTGTCGTTTGGGATGTTCGCAGTTCGAAACCGCTCAAGGTTTTCGAAACTGATCGCACGCGAGGCAGGGAAAGAAGGGCCACCGGAGAGGCCAGCGGTTTCATGTACGAGGAGGATCTCTGGGATTGGAGTCGAGGAGGGTCACGAGCGCCAGGATGGGGCATCCGAAGCATCAAGTTCTCGCCGGAAGGTGCTGACGGCAAGGAGGTTCTCGTGTTCACTGAGGTCCGCTTCCCTCTCTCTGTTACTCCACTGCCTCATTCGCTGACCATGGGGCTTGCAGCACACATCATTGCTACACGTGATTGACGCTCGGACATTTGAGACTGAACAGATCGTTCGGATACCCGATCCGACCATCAGCTGCCTCCGGACTTCCGGTGGACTTGGACATAGGTCCACTAGATCCGAGTCTGCTATCTCGAACATTCCGACAACCAACTCTATGGGCTTGCCTGTTCTGGCTATGGATGGACCGTTCAGTTCCGATGAAGACTTGGACGATGACGGCGTGGTCGTCGTTCCCAGGCTAGGATCTAGTAGGGAAGAGGAGGACGTTAGTAGGCTCCTACGCAGGCACGGTTTACGTACCGCCCGAACGAGGCTCAGATCCACACGCAGGCGGTCGGAACCACAGCGAGATGGGGACGAGGACATGGAAATGACCGATGTGGACGAACGCGAGGACCGGGGAGATGACATGGAAGTCGACGAGTTGGAGACGGAGTGCTTGAGTTCTGCTGCTGGATCGAGAGCCGGATCGCCGACTCCCATGACGACTTACAATCCTTCACCACATACCTTTTCATCTCCCTCCCTCACCACCTCGACGTTATCCCCCGGACCACCATACGTTGCGCGACGTCCACGAGGAACGCGGACGATCAACCCACTCTCAGCCAATTCCATCGCAACCCTGCGCGTCGTTGCGAACGCTACTCGGGCGAGGCGACAAGAGATGTTAACTGAGGAGTCTCTGAAGGCAGAGGACACTCTCGATCTCGCCGGCGTCTGCTTCGACCCCGCGGGTTCCCATGTGTACGTTGGAAGCTCGAAGGGTATCGTTGAGTATCGCATCAAAGGTGGCGAGAAAACTTGGTGGTCAAGCACTCAATGGGCTTGAAATCGCGGTGCGTTAAAAGGCCACCTAGGAAATTCGTGAACCGGTACACATATCTCATCTGCTGTGTTTTTGGCTTCTATTGGAATCTTCTCCGGGATTATGACCGCTTCCCCGTATATCTTCTATAGCTGTGGACGCACGATTGAGGTTCAAGTTCATCGTCGGTTTAGTTGGGATGTTTAAATTCTGTAGTATACGCATATGAACTGACCTACTATAGCTCCATTTCTATTCCCTTGGTCGCGTTTTTCTCTCACTCACGCCTTGTTTGCGGAATTCTCTTGTATTTTTACGAGCTGACGACCGAGGCACCTGTTGGACATTGGACCTGGTCTGATTGCTCACGCTGATCGGGGAGAGAAAACTGGCAAGCGGTTCGGTGGCGTAGTTGGTTATCGCATCTGTCTAACACACAGAAGGCCCCCGGTTCGAGCCCGGGCCGAATCATTTTGTCCCCTCTCGCGAATCGAGTGCGGGCAACTGAAGAGGAACTTTTTCGCTTGCGAAGGCACGATTTTGAGGTCTAGATTGGTGTCGGCGGACGGGCGAAAACATTCATTGTTAAGTCAGCTTGAAGGAACCGCGAACGAGGGAATATCCCGGTGATCATGGGAAGACCTTTGACAGATGCAGATACGGTACCAAGGGATGATCCGCGTCCCGTGGGAGCGTTCACAGCACGAGGAAGGGAAGCCAAGACGGCGGAGAATGTTTTTGGTATTGTGTGAATGAGTGGCCGTAGCCAATACATATACCAGTAAACGAGAAACCCCCTTCCTCGCCGGGTATTCGACAATAGTCGACCGCGCTGCGGAGAAGCGGGTAAGAAGGAATTAGGAATGACTGAGATGGTAGCTCTACAGAAGAATGGACGTACGGCAAGAGAAGTCTCACATCGTCCGAGTAACTCAAGGAAGAGTGATATCAATTGGAGGAAACCCACCCTAGTGTGTTTTAGATGGAAGGTGGAGCCGTACCTGGCCGCCCTCGGATATCCCGCGCTGGGGGACATACAAGAGCACCCCACACTCGACTCCTGGTTCTGCCTTCACCTTCCCTAGTCACAACACGAGCTCGAAGCTCAAGGCTCAAGCACAACTCCTCACGCTCGAGAGATATCATGAAGTTCTTCTCATTCTCCAGGACTGTCGTACTCTTTGCGGTTTTCGCCGTTGCCCAGTGCGATCCCTGTAAGTGTCCTGACCAATCGCTGAGCTCGGACATTGACATGGGAAATGGGCAACAGAAGTCACCTATGAGAAGGGGGTCCTCCTTTACCTCCGCATTATTTAACGTGTAATTCCGACATATTTATTACACTTCGCCTTGTGGAACTATACGTTATCCTCGGGTCCTGGTAATTTCCTGTTGGGAGAAGTAGCCAACCATCCGTGCACGCGAAGTGTTTTGATGTGAGGGTCAAAACCACCCTCACTTACCATTGTCAGATTTTCGTGATCAGCGCGCTGGGGGATCAGAGGCGTTCCGCGTTTGATGGGATCTGAGTGATATCGGGGATGGCTCCTACCACCCATGATATGCACCACTTTTATATGGGTTTTCAACGTGCCCACCGGAGGTAACGCAAGCGAACTGGAGAATCCACTAACCTAGGGATATATGGGGAGGCGAATGCCGAGGTGAGGTATCATCCGTCCACCAACCGACCGGGGAGACACTCACCATATAATTCAAGCGTCCATTATATAAGGCAAGGTCACCTCGCCTGAGGGAAAGTTTACGGTGGGATCACAGAGTTCAAGGGACCTGTAAACACCTGGCATCAATCAATGTCATACACAATCGGGAGTGGATGACTGACACAGACGGGTCGAGCGGCCGAACAAAGGCTGAAGCGCTTAATTATCATTCCCCGTCCCGTGGACATCTCTGGTCAACTCTTTGTGGCCCGGACTGCGGTTTTATCTTGCACTTATGAGGCAAGGAATGGGTGCCCAGTTGCGATAGCCGTTCAGAGTACTAGTTCATCTCAATGTCAGTCGGTATGGCGTACTCCCCAGACAATGATGCGATCATACTCAATTGCGGGAACTAATTGGGGTTCCCGCCATCCGAACGAGGTTCTATGGTGAACGTTTGAACCCATAGAGGACACGCGCGATGCCCGAAATAACGCCGGGAGAGAGAAACGTTTCCCAGGCGCGCTACAAGCAGTCTACCAAAGCTGGCCAACATTGGTGAAACCGTCAGCACATCCAGACCGGTTGGCTCATCACAAACCATGGGGGCTCCGTTCACAGGGGAGCACCAACAACACTGCCGTGCATAACGTCAGGTTCACCCGTACAATGGACATTCAGACGTTCAAGCACGGTGCGGTGAATGGCCTTGGGATATCCTCGGTGACGTCCTGGAATGCAGACGGTCAACACCTTTCATAAAAGCGGACAGAATCATCGAGTGATGGCACGCGCCGAGATAACAGAAATCAGGCTCTTTCACGACGAAAAGCGGCAATTAATGAGGCCAGGGTTTGGGATCGTTGTCGAGCCACTCCTGAGGTTGCGAGCGGATCGAGATGTTATCGGGGAAACCCGAACCCAGGGAAAATTCAAAAGTACAATCCATTTCGTCGGCTCTGTTACTATCGTACACCACACTGAGTGAAACGTTTTGCTCAGAAATCCGGGCCGCATCTTTACTGCTTCCTCAAATCTTGCACGATCCTCTCCGCCAACGGTTTGGCAGAGGCGGGGTTTTGGCCGGTGTACAACTTACCGTCAACGACGACTTTGGGCTGGAAAGGTTCATCTGCGCTCTCAAACTTCCCCCCGAGTTCCGTGATCTTGTCCTCCAGCAAGAAGCCGAGGTCCTGTCGTATGTTAGTATGCGTTCACGTCGGAAGGTGCTGACCCATGGGTTACACACCTCAGCCGTATAGCCATAGACTTTCTCTTCCGCATTGGAAAATCCAGTGAGGTTCTTCCCCTTGAAAATAGATTTCCCGTTCGTATCTTTGCCTTGGACGAGTGCACTAGGGCGACACCGTGTCAGTGCATTGAAAAGGGTCGCCGGAAACCACAGTACTAACGCGGGTCCATGGCAGACAGCAGTGACCAACGATTTACCCTTCCAGAACTGTAAAGATCCCACGCCCAGTCGTTAGTGTGCCGAAAACGACAGGGAAGAGCTTGGGCGGTGAAGGTAGCCTCACCGCTGAAACGAGCTCCGCATTCTTAGCATCCTTCGAGAGGTCAACGACCGGTCCATGCCCTATACGACATCGATGCCACTTGGTAAACCGCTCACACGAGATTGGGAAATCGGAGCCTACCTCCAACGTAGAAGACTGCGTCATACTCGCCCGGATTTACATCCGATAACATCTTGCAGTTCGAGAGTTTGTTGGTGGCATCGGGATCTTGCAAAAACTTGACGCTTTCGTCGTCTTTGAACATCTAAAGGACATCACAAACCACGATTTATCACCGGATTCCCTGGTCAGGATGCTAGGGGGGTTTGACAAACGAACCTCGACGCTTTTCTGACTGACGGGAGGGTAAGGGCCTTTGGGCGAAGCGAAATCGACGTGGAAGCCAGCTTGAACAAACGAATAGTATGGCTAGATCGCGGCGGACCAGGCATCAGACACCAGGGTAGACAGAACAGAGCCAAAGATACCAACGTGCGCTGCTTCCGGCAAGTAGTACCCCGCCGGTTTCCCATTCTCGGTCGTCGCTGCGGACGTGAGGACCATCAGAATCTTGGTCATTTTTGCTCGTTATTGACAGTAGAATCGGCTGCGTGGTTTTAGTGGGAGCAGAGTGGTGTGGAGGGAAGGGAGGGGCTCCCTCCTCTCCTTCGAGTTCTGATTTTTACCCGTTGGGCACATCTGACATCATGTGGACCCATCGACAATTTTGGAAGCAATCTAGTGAGCCAGAGGGGTCGACGCTATCGACACCTAGAAGGTCCGGGGCATAGGGGTGATTGGAGTCCAACGAGTACTGTGGACGCCGTACCCGTTGCATTGCATCCCATGTCAATCGCGACCACCGGAGGGCATCTTCGCACGTTGGTGGCTCGGCAGAAAGTGAAAAAGGTCAATCGTTGGTCCACGGGTCTGAAACCAGGGACGGCTATGATACGGTGGGTATTACTGGCAGTGGTATCCGGACACCCTTCGACCTCCCTCTCGGCTACACGAGACGTGTTATACTCCGCGTCTCTTTTGTCGCATCTACCACATGTAATTTACATACAACAACGCGACTTCTATCATTCTGAATCAACCCAGGAGGTGCAAGCGGTCAGTCCGCTCCCCTCTGAACTTGAGGTTGGACTCCAGGCTACCTTTGAACGGAGCCTCTGAATCGTTGGCAAAATCATGGCGCGATAGTGTCAAAAATATTATGGTTTCCGCTGGTCAATGTATAGGTAATACAGACGGACAACGAACCGTGTGTCCAACAGTGCCGTGACCATGCCCGGTTCAGCGCGAAAGCAATGAGTCCGAGACCGGATGGGAGGGGAGCTTTATGTAAGATCAAAAAGACGCAAGGCGCTAGACCAGCTGGATGTTAGTGTCTAATCGATAAATCAGTCTACAGCACCACCCACCAGTGGGATGAGAGGTCGGACTTACAATCCAGGAGGCTACGCTATCACCTAACGATCGTGGTCTCCACGTGATGTACTCTCCATGCCTCGCGAACATGCAGCTCCGTCCGCCTTTGAACGCAGCCATTCTCTCAGTTCCACCGTCGCTCCCACCCGAGAGCGGTAGGGCGGTAATTCCCCCCCGACTAAAGTCAAATACTCGGATGTCACTGCAGCCCTGTGCCCCGAAATTATCGTCGTAGATCACCAACACATGGGCCCCATGAGTGGTGGTGAGACGGATGCCATGGATTGGGACCTCCAAAAGCACAACACCTCTCCCCCACTCGTCCCAGGGTATTTGAACGTCTGCGCGTATCGAACAGGCGTGCTCAATCAGGGCCTAGGTCCGCAGAATGAGGAAACCCCGCTGTTCCCCGAGTCTTGATCGTAAATCCACGACAGAGACGGTTTGAGTTGGGTCAACAATAAGGGGCCCATCTCTATTCACTGCCCCCGATGACCTGTCATGATCCAGACTTATGCGGACTTCGCATTCCTGGAGCCCCTGAGGGAGCCCGAACCGCCGCAAGTTTCTGGGGTGGTCTTGTGGAACGAGCGTGTTAAACACGAAAAGCTCAGGGTCGTTAGGAGAGTTGTCGTAATACAGTGCCATGAATCGAAATTCGTCGAGGAAGGCAATCTGAAAGTTATACCAGCAGTCCACTTCCATCCGCGCTCGAACGGTGGAACACCTGCGAAGGTAACATGAGAAAAACGAAACAAACATTACCAAGTCCCCAGTTTCCCAGTCCCACACAGCCATCCTCCATATGGATGCGTAACCTGGCTGCCAATCCTCTTCGTGATGAGCGACATAGTATATCATCAACCTGGAGCCAGTCATGGCCAAGTTTTCAATCGTTAAGTCTTTGTGCCCTGGGAGTTCCCACGTGATGACGCTAGAAGGGGTTGCACGATAAGGAGAGCCATCGAGGAGATTTAAGAGGTGAATGTGAATGAACCTATACGCAATCAGTCTCAGGGTTGGTGGTCGGAGGGGATAGCATCGACTCACTCCTCCTTCATCTCAACAACAGCGATGATGTTCTCCGGTGGGTATGTGGTGAGCTGGCAGACCTCAAATGGGAATTGGGGGATGCTCCACCGCTCGACTGGCTTTTGGCTCATGGCCGGCGGGACGTGGAGGAATTCGATTGGTATGAATAACTTGTAAGGAGGTTTCTCCCTGCGGGTTCTGGGCTCCAGTTCGGGGATTTGTCTTCCAGGGGCACCTCGCGAAGGTGCTTCAAGATATTTGCTGGGTCGGACCATTTGTGCACATACTCCCTGCATAGTCTCCGACGTTCGTCCAGGTCGCAAGGGCTGCGAGGATTGTCGATCAGACCAGCGGCAAAGAGTTCACGTCGGTACTGAAGCGCCGGTGAACCGCGAGCCAGGTCCTGGAATTGTCGACTGATCTAGATCATACAGCGGAGAAGTCAACACAGAATCGCGCGGGGGGTAACCGTCACCCTCCGTACCGCTTCCATTTTGACGATGTCCTGGCCGGGCAGGCACAGGAATATTTCTTCCAAGATTTCAATCGGAAGTTCGGTGAATTGAAACCTTGACCTAGCCATGGTTCTGGAGTTTCTTGAGGCGAAATCCGCTCGAGATCGATTCCACGGGCTGTGGTTAGGCTGGGATCCGACCTCAAATTCAGAGGAGTGGAGGGTGTCGTCTTTGGATAGGTTCAGGCAAGGGGAGGTGGGTGGTGGTCAGCGACAAGAGTGCAGACGTGCGATCGTCGATCATAATCAAAATCCTGATACCACCCTTTCCAGATATTCTCCGAAACTAAAGCGCTCTTGCAACCACTGCAACAATTCAAAAGTAAAGGATTTCCTACGCATTCCAAGCAGCACAAACGGTCGCGAACGCGGTTACACCGGGTACGCCGGATAACCCTCCGATTCTCGTAACCTACAGGAAATCCTACATAGTGATACACCTAGTAGTATGATACATATCGTCGAGGCATACGATCCATATATATATAATAGGGTCTAAAGTCCAACAACATACGCCGCATGCTCTCTGAAAAGCGTGAGGACCGCATAAAGCGCAGCACCACAACAAACACACGCGACCATCTCCACCGGATCCCACACCTCCTGTGCCGTCTTCCGCGCGCGATGCTCCTGCTGTTGTTTCCATCGCTTGAGTTTTTGTTTGTGATCCGACGTCTTCTTGTGGCCGGCACCAGTCACATAACCACTGTGTTGTGCCTTGGGCGTCCTGGGAGCGATGAAATGTCTTTGGGAAGCACCCATTATCGTGCCCTCCGAACGGTCTTGTACACCGTGCTCCTCCGCCTGCACATCGGGTTGAACAGTGTTCTCGCCGTCGACGGAAATATCTCCGAGAAGTATTCCTCCAGATTCCGTACGCTGCAATCGAAGAGCCTCGTCCGCCAACTGCTTCTGAACGCCAACCAAGATCGGCGGCCTTCCAAGTAATGCTTTGACTATCTTCCGAGCAGCTTCCGTCTTGTTCTCCTTATATCGGAACATCCTAGCCCCATTGGCGATCGCGGGGGCGAATAACGTATTCGACAACTTCTTCTCCCATCGCTCCTGCTTTTTTTTCGCCTCCGAAGGTTTAGAAACCCAATCTGTAGTGGCGATCACGGTATTCCGCAGAGCCTGCTCCCCACAAAGTTCTTCGAGGGCTCGAAAAGTGGTGGTCTTTCCGGCGCTTTCATCATCGGCTAATGAGTGGAGGAAGATGATGCCGGTAGTAAGGTCGCCGTTCTGGTATCTGGGCGCAATGTTTGATTCAGCGGTAACGCCCTGTGTCATCTGTGCCTACTGTGTATTGAAGAACTCCTGTAATCCCGCACTCTTGCTCTTTGAAAGGGAAATGTCGAGGAGGGTGACGATGTGTCCGCTTTCCAGTTCAAATGAGTTGCTGGCACGAATCGGATCCGTTGAGGACTCAGCAGCCGAAGATTCGGCTTGGAGTTCATCCGATTGGGTTGCAGCATTGATAAACTGCAAGGGAAAAGGTTCCAATCAACATGTCGTGTTTTGAAAAACCTCAACTTACGGCAGTCTTCGCGGATGAACTTGCACCCGTAACCCTTGACAAAACAATGAGGACCGAGTCGGTGTTCCCCAATGAATGTGAACTCACAAAATGGTACAACGTTTGTTCCTGTAGTGTGGTGGGAGGACGTAGGCGTCGAATTGACGACTGGTGGCCGACATGGCGAGGGTTTGACTAAAGGAAATCTAGCGCCCAGAAAGATCGTTATCAATGAAATCGCGGGGCGAGATTGGACAGGCGAAGCGAGTTGCGCGTCGGAGTCGGGGGTTACGGCCGTTCGAATGGTTCGGATTCTAGGAGAGAACGAGCGCGGGAACAAGGAGACAGAAGCAGCTTATAACCACGACTCTGTCAGTTCATTCCGTGACCTTCCCACCCGGAAAGTACGAGGTTTGACGCAGGGCTTAATCGTGGCCGCTGAGACACGCCTTGAATGTATATTGATGTGTTTGATGACAAGCGCGACGCGAGAGCGAAAACGAGGATACCGCACGGCAAAGGTGCGTGAAATGACATTGTGGCCTGGGAAGATTTCAGAGATAAGGGGTGCTAGAAGTGCTGTAGGTCGGGTGGGCCGTTCTGTCGTAACGTGTAGAAATACGGACGCGTGAATTGGCGAATCAGCTGAGTTCATCATTACGGTTGAGGGTGAGTGTGCACATGTATATACCCCGCACTTCATTCGGATTTGGATGTCACCGGGCAGGCGCTAAGACCGAAGTTGGGCGGTGAAAATCCTCACCACCGGCCGGATCGACGGTGATGATGTTTTTGACACAGGAGGTGGCAGGCTAGCATGAACATGCTGAAGAGGTGAAGCTGGAAGGAGGTGAAGCTCAAAGAGTCGGATCCATTGGTGAGATTGCCGCCAGCCCGATCAGCCGACCCACAATCACCATAGAGGGTGCCCTCGATCCTCAAGGCGAAGCACATACGCGCTTTATTATGTAAAAGAAACCATGTACAAGTCTGTGTGGTACTGCACGAAAACATGGAGGCAGAATGCGAAAGGCGAAAATTACAGCACAGACCCATCAGAAAGAAACCGACGGATTTCCAGGGTCGGATATGAACGAACAGAAACTTTGAATCAAACTGAAACCCCGTGCGCTCCTGCTACTCTCAAGCGGGCCCTTGAGTCGCTCGCCGTCCCCCACATCCGCAGGCGTGTCTGCGACGAGGGTCGCTTCCGAGTCCGCGATGGATGGTCGCCCCGAATCCGCCCGCATCAACTCGGGGGTTTTCACCATCTCCACTTCAGCCCCGGCGTCCACACCCGAAACAACTTCGTCGACTGATTTCGCAGGTGGGAGTGGGGTAGGAGGGGGAGGGGCCCATTCGAATTTGAGATACGGTTTTCGCCACCTCGGCATCCCCGTCCAGTACAACCCAGCGTAGAAGAATTGTAAGCTCGCCGAGAGCTGGCGGTGGGCTCGAGTAAGGTTGTCATAATCTGGGACGAAACGAAGGGGTTTCCCGCGCCTCAACCTCTCTCGAGCTTCTTTGCACAGCTTGGTTTCACGAGCCAGACGATCATTAAGGGGGATTTCGTTCTCGGCGGGTTTGAATTGCATAGAGATCTTTCGTTTTGCACTCCTGGAGAGGTAAGGGACAAAACCAATCAACTACACGGTCTACAGCCGGATGAAAGGGAGAGGGGGGAAGGTACCTCTTCGCGTGAAAGAAAGGGGATCTCAACTGGAGGTTTTCCTCTCGAACCTCTCGAAGCTTTCCCAGCATCTGTTCTACGCCCCATATGAGCCGCAGTTGCTGGTCCCTCTTCTTTCCAGCCTTCGCGATGTGGCAGAACAACCCGGAGGCGTAGATAGAATCGAAGTTTTTGAGCAGATAGAAGTAGGATGGGACTTGGTATTCTGGTGATACATCCACCACAATCGATGGGGTAGAGGTAGACATTGAAGGGAATCAAGAAGATCGAGGGAATGAGAGTGGTGGTGAGAAGAGGTCTCCACAGGATCCAACGTATTAGACTCCTCGGCGAAAGGGACTAAGAGAGTTTGAAGGCCCGGGAAACGGAGCCGTCGGGAGGGAGAAACGGAAAGACTTTGCGCGGGCTCCACGGTCAAAAATAACCAAGACCGCGGACACCTTGAGATCCTTTGTTTCAGGCCCACAGTGTAACGTCGCAGACTCAGCATTCACAGGTATAGTCAGGAGGTGGTATGGAACAGTCTACGGAGCACAGAACACGCTCGACTGGGTTACACCCCCGCACAGCCGCCAGCAAGGAGAACAATCGCAGTGTCAAGACTGCACATTGAACGTCGTGAAGAACGAGACCTCCGTTTCTTCTGAAATGCTAGAGTAGAACCGACAAAAACGCGATAGCACGGCACTTTGTCTGATTCTCAGATTTCGAGGCCAGGATCGAAGTGGATGTCAACTGAGACCCATGATGACTGTCACGTGCCAACCTCTCCTCTCACCCATCCCACCCCCACCTAAAAGCTCATTCCGATGGCATCCACGGAAACCGAACTCGCTGTCGTGCCACAGCAACAACAAGTGGTCAAAAAGCAAAAGAAACTTAAGCCGGCACGAAAACAAGTCGCTCCGGGCCAAGTCGAGAAGAAAGAGGCTCCACAAACTGGGAAAGAGTACAGTGCGTCCAATAACTCCCACTGGGCTTTTCCGAGGTCGTTTATTGACGCGCCGTGCGGAACAGATATCTGGTACAATAAATGGGCTGGAGGTGATAGAGAAGATAGCTACTCAAAGTACGTTGCAAATGGGTCTAATGACCCCCACAGGTTCGCGAACTGACCGGATAATAACCTCCCACTCAGCAAAACCAAGTCTCAAACCCGTTGCCACATAAAACAAGACGCGGGTCTCACACGAGCAGACATCACCGGAATGAAATACTACTGTCTGTTCTTCTCTCGGGGGTGTTGTCCGTACGGGTATGAGTGCGAGTACATTCACACCTTACCGACGAACGCTACTCTGTTGCCGGATAATTCCAAAGACTGTTTTGCGCGAGAAAAGTTCTCCGATTATCGTGACGATATGGGCGGGGTTGGGACTTTTACGAGGCAGAACAGGACGTTGTACGTGGGGAGGATCAAGGAGGTCGGGACTGGTGAAGAGACGGAAGAGACCGTGCGGAGGCATTTCAAGGAATGGGGTGAAATCGAGAAGAGTGCGTCTTCAATCTATTCCATCTCGAATCCGCATACAGAGGGATGCACCCGGGTACTCACACGCGTTTCTTCTGATTTCATACAGTCCGTGTCCTGCAATACCGAAGTGTAGCATTCGTGACCTACATCAACGAATACAACGCTCAATTCGCTAAAGAAGCCATGGCTTGTCAATCCCTCGACAACGACGAAATCCTCAACGTCCGTTGGGCAACCGAAGACCCGAACCCCACCTCCAAGGTCGCCGAAAAACGAAGGTTGGAGGAGATGGGTCGGGAAGCCATTCAAGCCAGAATGGATCCTAGGATCCTCCAAGCTGAGCGGCAACTGAAAGCTTTGGAGGATGGTGTAGTTCTCGAGGAGGGTGATGAGGATTATGACGCGCGGGAAATGGATGAGGTGGATGCTCAGGGTGAGTATGAAGGCGAGGATGAGGATGATACACCTGACGCGAAGAGGCGGAGGATTGAGTCACCGCCGTCTCAGGGATATCAGTCTCCTGCGTCAACGGGACTGCTGAGCACGGATACCCTGGAAGGTCTCAAGTATTTTGCCGAAATTCGGAAACGAACTGGTGGACCATCCGTTGCAACGGCCAAACCCGTCGCAGCCCCCGTGGGGATTTCATTAGGGGATTACGGGAGCGACGATGAAGATTAGATTGGCATAATAGTGGCCTGTACGAATACATTCACGGTTTCTTCCCGATGTTGACCGTCACCTCAGCCTCGTGGCCTCATCGATTCACCGGTTGCTGCCTCCGATCCCCGAAAGACGAACTAGACGGTGGGGTAAATAATCTCTGATTGCCAGCTTTAAGTAAGGTATAAATATTAAGTGCGCGAGGCGATGGGGTGACTACAATACACGTAAGATTTGAGTTTGGGTGCTTGACTATATTGAACATTGTGTGAATGGGTGAATTGAGCTTGTAGGGTGAGTGAGAAGAATAGAGTAACGTGCAGGGGAGGGCGAGGGATAAAGCTTCAAGCTCGAAGTGGGGAAGTGATGGGGGTACTCTTACAATAAAACATAAGCGAAGAAATATCGTGAGTGGACGTCTAACAAGAACATTGAACATACCATCAACCAAGAAGGGATCACAGATTACAACGCAATGGTGAGGGGGCCCAAATGCAACCAAAAAAAGGAAGGAAAGGAAGAAAGCATACTTTTTGAGTCTCCGCGGAAGAGGCGGCGGCATCCACGCGAGTCAAGAACGGTGGAACATGCAGCATACAGCATGCAAACCTGTTAGAAATCACCTCAAGATCTCAACAACACTCTCCAACAACACCTTCGGCTTCACAAGCGTCTTCCTCTCCATCGTCTCCACCTCGCTCACTTCCTTCTCAGGAACTCTCGACGAAATCGAAGGCCCAACCGGCTCAATCGGACTAAAAATCACCCCAACGTCCTCACCCGACGCAACCTTCCTCATGCAATCCAACCCAAACTCAATCGTGCACATCACTACACACTCTCCGTCTTCCCTCCCATACCCTTGGAACACGTTCTCCATAGTCTGATGGTCGAATTTCGTCACCACCCCCTTTGCGTCCCGTGGGTTTGTGAGGCTGGGGTAGGTGGAGGGTAGGGTTTGGGATGCATAAGATGATGACGAAGATGGCGGGTGGGGACGGTCAGGATTGGGAGATCGATTGATGTTGGGCGTATGGGTCGGCGTGCGATCACGGTTGGGTGAATAAGTGACCGCCCGGTCGTGGTTCCTCGGCCCTGGTGGGATTTGGAGTGAGGACAGTGGCAGAGCCAGAGAAGACTCGCTCATCCTCCTATCCCCCGCAGCACTATCGGGTCTCCTCGGCGGGGTGACAACGGTCGCTCGCCTTCCACCTTTCTGCGGTGTACCTACTAAAGGTGGCGTCCAAATTTGTTGTGAAGGGGGAAGTGAAGAAGTGGGCGTGGGCGTAGGCAGAACAACAGCTCCAGGGACCTTCGTGATGTCGAACCACCCGCTCATCACACCCTCTTTGATGACTCTAGCGAGTTCTATCGATTGCTCTTGGATCCTCTTGAGAGCCTCACCAAACTCGACGACGACTTTCGCGGCATTGATCACCTCTCCATCGACAACAGTAGACAGATCGCCGCCGGAAATAGGAGGACGGCGCGTGGAGGGATGCAGCGGAGCGTGGTCGACCTCGAGGCCAACCCCTGCGAGGATAGCGAGGATACCACTAACATTCAGTTCGAACAGCTCTCTTTCTCGTAGGGTCCTGATGGATATAGGCTCGTTTGACCGGGACTTGTAGAGCGCAGAGATCGATGGAGAAGCGGGTGGGGTGGGGAGTTGACCAGACTTCGGAGTCGAAGCGGCCAAGACACCACGAAGGTGTTCATGCGTCAGTCCTCTCCACCTGGAACTCATGGGTTGTAACTCTGTTTCACCCCCGCAAAAAAAAAGTTCAAACGTTAGCGTCACAGGACCAAGAACGGGGAATACGAGAATGGAAAAAAAGTGACGTACCTTCACGTTTCATACTCTCCCAAACATCAGTGAGCAGTCTTTCGGCTTCACTGGGGAGACCGAAACAGAAGCCATCGAGGATCTGCGAACAACACCAGACCTGCCACGCCTGAATGGCGTACGGGACGAGTAGCGACGGATCAGATGGCGGGTCGGAACATGTGAAGATGAGGTGGTAGAAAGAGGACCCCAGAGCTTCCTTCAACCGATCGTGTGTTTCTCGGCTGGACTTGTCGTTCGGAAGGCGCGAGGGGGCCTTTCCCCCCACACTCGAGTTACCCGAACAGTCGGAGTCAATATCAGATCCAACGACGAAATATTCGCTGACGGCAGAGCCCAATCTTGCGAGTTCCCCGTTGAGATCATTCACAGCCTGAACGACCTGAGCTCCGGAGCATTCGTCGTGTTTGGACAAGAAGGCTTGAAGAGCGTTTAATTCCGAGGTCCGGTCATTGAGGAGAGTCTTCAAACGAGAGACATGGGAGGCAGAGGAATCATCGGAGGAACGAGAGAAGGCGGTGCCGGCCGAGATGGGCGAGGTTTGGATTGATGATTCGCGAGAGATGATTGGGAGTGTGATGACACCTAATGGCTTGGGCTTGAGCTGGATTTCCGGTTTTGGTGGGACTGGTAATGGTACAGGTACTGGGACAGGGGGGATTGCGGGTTTATCGATAGGGGAATTCGGTGGGGGTGGGGTCAACCGACGGGGAATGGGTAGTGGGGCGGGGGTAAATGGTGTGGAGGTATTGAAGAGCAATGCGGAGTGAGCTAGCTGAGCGGATGTGCAAGCCGATTGTAGTGCTTGATGAGAAGAGCGAAGGTCATTATAAGAATTCTGCAACACGTTGTTCGCTGCCAGCAGCGTGGTATAACGCGTCTCGGCAGAAGATATCCGGGTTTTACACGACGCATGCTGCGTCCTCGCTGCCTGGAGTTCGCGTTCGAGCTTGGTAACATTCGCAGCAAAGGAAGTGTTTGCGCTCTGGAGAACTTGAAGGCGTTTCTGGGTGGAATCTAGCTTGGCTCGGAGATCGACATTCTCCTTTTCTAGAGAGGACATCCGGTGTAGTCTATCGTCTGCAAGCTTGCGCTGTTCGTTGTAAGAGATCTCGAGATCGTGGATTCGCTTGCCGGACCCTCTTGGGGGGGCGGGATCTTCTTCGGGGCGCCGCCGGTCCCGGAGTTCCCGAAGGGTAGGATGCGGGGGATCAGCTGAATCCGGGCTCCGTCTCTGGAGAGGAGAGAGGGGTTCCGGGGACGCAGGATGAGGTTGTTGTTGGGCATAATCAACGCTCTCTGCGCGTTTCCGACGGAGGGTGCGATGCCTGGCCGCTGTGGGGACCTGGAGAGACTGGGTGGAGTAGAGGATGAGGTCGTGACGGTTCATGAAGAAAGGGAGGTTTTCGGGGTTATCGCGCTGCTGGGAAACGACCATGGGGTGAGAGAACAGAGGAGGGGGCCAAAGGTAATCAAGGAAAAGCCTCAAGGGCGACATGGCTCGTGGACGGAGCGAGGTGTGAAAATGAAAAACAGAATTGTTTTAATAGATCTTAGAGGGCATTGGCCCAAGTAGAAATATCTCGTTGCAGCTATCACACATGAGCATGAATCGCCGTTAACGCTCGAAAGACACTCACCCACACTCCAACTGTGGCCGACAGACCTCAACGCTTTGATTCCTCTCTCGCCTCGTGTGACTCGCGTGTGTTTTGTTCTCACCACTCAACCCGTGTTTTACTCAGCACGATTACGCCACCAGAGCACCTACACCAGATGACATCACTCTTGTGGTCCCATGGCTTCAAAACCAAAGTTGCTCCTAACAGTAGGTTATCTTTCTCCTTGTCTCTCTTCGATATGCTCTCCCTTTCTTCCCGCTCCATTTTCAAACGCTCTTTCGTTGCCCAGCGCGCCGCTGCAAGGTTCTACTCCAGGTGAGCTCATACTCCATTATTCATTCGCGAGTTTGGAAAGGGAGGGGCGTAACGAAACAACACCAGCGCCGTTCACGATAACGACCCCGAAGTGCTCGAGGTCGAAAAGCGAAGGAACCTGGCTAATAAGCAACATGCGACCTCTACTCCCATCTCTGAAGCACCGGGCTGGAACGAACAACTCGCTACCTCTTCCGAGGCTCACGTAAAAGTGGGTGACGCTTGGTAATTACCCAACATGCTCAATCGAAAACCGTACAAATTCTAGGCCGACAAGTCTGGCGACAATGTGGCTACTCTCGTCTCAAAGACGGTCGAGTACGTTCATTCTCGGTATTCCCCCGAGGAGAGAGTGGGGAGCCGTGAGGCCCAATATGAGCGGGAGTCTGTCGAAGGACCGCTCAAGCCAAGCACCCCTGAGAGTTGTGAGATCCCTTACTCATTCGTACATACCTTCCGGGGCTGAGGAATCCACCTGTTGACGAAGCCGGCCCTCAGGTCAAAGTTAAAACCAAAGTTTACAAGGAGGTACAGGAGGACACCACCCCTAACGGAGAAGCGGCATGTCGATCTCCTGATCCCCTTGTTCTTCGCATAACGTTGACGCACCTCTTCCCCAGGTAAAACCGGCGTAAAGCCAGAGCGATAGCAAACCTGTACGCATATCCTGTATTTTATAGACAATCGTCGATACTTTACCCTCACGTGTGGTCTCCGAGTGGACGCTTGACCCCATCCATCCCTCTTCAACGATGCAGAGAGACGAAGTATTACCGACTGAGTGGTATATGGTGCGAGGTTGAATTCACAATCTTGAGATCAAGGGATGGATCATGAGTACATCAAAATTCACACGGCACAACGTGCGGCTAGCGGGTTATGCGAATGGATAAAGGAATCCCTTGCAAGGATAGAGGCGACCGGGCCAGAGCCCCTCGCATGCGGAACGATGCGAGAGAGAACAAACCCCAGTTTACTCTCCACCGCCGTCCTGTATCTGAAGCAGCCGAATCCGTTCCGCCTCCGCAGCCTCGTCCTCCACTTCCTTCTGTTTCCGATACTTATCCAAATCCCAATTCTCTTCCTCCTCTCCTTCCTCCTCTTCGAACCACTCGGGGTTGAACGTAAACTGTGGGAAAAGATCGAACAAAGAGCGATTAGATTGCGTTCACGATCGAGTGCAGGCAACAGAGACGGAGACGGGAGTGAAAGGTCAAGGCTAAACGTACGAGATCTCGTCCACTCATCCCCGTATTCTTTCCTGCCGCATGGGTGGCCTCCTTGGCTTTCTTCACCGCGTCCTCCTCTGCTTGTTTCTTGTTCATCCTTGTTTGCTTCCACTTTGCAAACGTCTCAGGCGTTACGGGTGTCAGACTTGCCCCCAGTTTGTGACGCTGGAGAAGTCAACGAGCGCTCTCAGTACCCAAATCTGCTGAATAAAGGGGAAATGACTGAATGCGTACCTCAACTTCCAGGAACTCTTCCAGGCTGATTGTGTTGGCCTTCTCGGCGTCTTCCAAGGCCTTACGTTGAGACTTGAGAACAAATCCTGGTGGAAGAGCGTGCCGGTATTGACACTTCTCACCCCCGTTCGGGCACTCCCAAAACCATCCGAACCTAGCGTGGACACGTAAGTAAACTAGAGGTGTGGAGGTGACTGGTGTGCGCACTTCTGCGATTCAATGGCGTCGATGAAATATTTGCATACAATCTGCAGGCATCACCTTAGACAGGTGGGTAATGAATAGGGGTGGGAGGCGAGACTAACGTCTGTGGTAGTGCGTGGGTTTCCGTGCTTCGAAAGCACAACATTCCGCAGCTTTTCCTCGTCCCAGTTCTCCATCGTGTCCGCTAGAAATTATCGATGAGTCCCTGTACACGGGGGTGCCGGGTGTGTAACACACCAGATTTGTCTTGCTCCCTTGCATCATCGTAGACATTCCTCTTCTCTACCTTCCTCTCCACATCCGGGTTGTGACTGAACTTGCATTTGTTGCCCTTATCGCAAGACCCAGCCTTATAAAACACGCAAAGGACAGTCTTCGGATCCACGCCAAACGGTATCTTCTGCACCTGCACGGGTTTCAGAAGAGCAACTTCCTCCTTTCGACGTTTCTCCTCTTCGGCTTGCTGTTTCTCTCGAAGGAATTTTTCTCGCTCCTTCTCGAGAGCCGCGCGAGATTTACCGGCCGTTTCCTGCTGTTTTTGGATGTTGGCCACTTGTTTCTGGACTTTCGTAGATCGGTTTTTCTATTGCTCCATCGGTAGTGAGCTTTTGGTGAAGGGTTGGGGGTCGATGAGAAGGTAGCTCACGTTTTTCAAACCGAACGTCTACTATGGGATCAGTCTCGTAGGTGGCACCAGTGCAAACGTGGACCGCACCTTGTCCTCCTTAACCTTGCTCGAGGAAGAGCCCTGGTTTCCTTTCTTTGGCGGCATGGTTTCACTGGGGAGAGCTGATTACCAGGATCGGGTTGACCAAAGATGAGGACGTGAGCAGCGGGATGGAGGCTATAAAATCCCGCAAAAACCTTGGTAAAAATTCAGGCGGTATAAGGTGTGTTCTCTTACATGCGGATGGTGGTGGTTGTCGGAAACGACGCTGTCGTGGGTCGAGCGGTGATGCGATCGTCCAGCGGGGATCACACTCTCCGGTTCAGCCTCTAGTCATCAGCATCATGCGCAGCCCCTCCATCGTCTGAGGAAACAAGGGCGACAAACAGTTGGTTTGGGTGACTCGGCCCTCCCTTATAACGACGACCACGACGACCAGATACCTCTCAGGAATTACCTTCCGCGTTCTCACCCCTTCAACGGCCTTCCGAAATGTCCTCCTACCTCAGAAGTTGGTTTACATCCGTCCCCGCTGCACCACCTCCGCCCCCTGTACCCGAGATCGAGGAGCATGAGCCCGAGTCAGACGACGACGCGGATACGATAACTATCAAAGGAGCCGACGATGATGACTACGACGACACCCCTCCTGCCTTCCCTGCGCTCAACAGCGCTCAACGAGCTGCTACTCCCTCTTCCTCCCGTTCGAATGCGCCACCGAGGATCTTGTCGGAAAAAGTGGCAGGATTGATGCCACCACCCCCAGTCCCTGGATTGGTGAGGAGGACTCCTGGTGTCCCCGCCACTTCTTCGAGTTCCCTATTTGTACCGTCGACACCGAATACTCTGGCGTTACCGACGAGTACGACGAAGCGGCCGAAGATTTCAAAGAAGGTGCAGCTTGCACCTGGACACGGAGCGCTGGATTGGGCGAATTTGAAAAATTCTGGGAAGGATCTGAGAGTATGTCTTGACCATCTTCCCCGTTTAATCATCTTCTCATTATGATCTGTCCGCTACGGGTGATAGGGAGTAGATACCCTGATGAGGATACCACCATCGGTTCTTAAACAGCACAACAAACGGGACGATATTTGGATGGCCTTGTATGGGAAGGTTTACAACGTCACCGCGTATATGCCGTACCATCCTGGGGGTGAGAAAGAGTTGATGAGAGTTGCAGGACGTGATGGCACGAAACTATTCGGTACGTGATCTTGCAACATTCATTTAAGAGACGCCTTGCTGAAGTTGCGTTCCCCTCCAGCTGCGACGCATGGATGGGTGAATGCCGAGTTCATGCTAGACAATTGCATGGTCGGGTTTTTGGTGTCAGAGCCAGATCCCGACTCTGATTAGAACATTAGATTTAGAGATGAGACCAGTGCCCGTGTAGAATTCAGAGTGTATCATACTCAGACAGGTGACGGTTGTGTGATCGGCTGTGGATGACTTTGACTTCCGTCTGTTTCATCCTCCGCTCTTCCGTTTTACCGCCTTCTACCTCAATTCCTTGACCTCTGCGGTCAAGGTAGTCAGAGATGGATGCAAGACCATGGCAATCCTCTGCGAACCGATATTATGCCTTCGGTGGTGAAAAGCTCGGTTTGCTCCACCGGATCTCAAAAACCCCTCCCCCTCCGTCTACCAGGTCTTCGCGTTCTCCTCCTTCCGCCGCATACAACCGAAAATCTGCCCCCACTTCTCCCATGTTTGGATCGTCCACATTGCTCAAGTCGAGCTTGCTGGAGAGGATATCACCCAAGGGGTTTTCGCCCCGGTCAGGACCCGCGGGGGGGTTGCCCCCGTTATCCCTTGAGCTTGGCGATTATTTGGACTCCCACTTGGACGAGGAGGAGGAGGAGCAAGTCATACGGGTGTTGGATAATAACCAGGAACTTGTCTATCAGAGGGATTTTGGGATGGACGAACATCAGGATCATGATGAAGAACCTCACGAGTCTCGGAACTCAAGCCCAGTGAAGAAGCGTAAGTTGGTTCACCCCAACCAATCCACGAATGCATCCACCCCTCAATCCTCTCCGAGCCAAAACAAGTCGAATCTAAAGGCCAAACGTTCTCGCTCGCATTCTCGTTCACCTCCACACTCCCAATCCTACGCTACCCCTCTTTCCAAGAAAGAACCTCTCGCCTCTCGACTAGGGATCGATTGGAGCTCTGGGGCTTCTATTGGAGACGGGTCTGAGTTCGGGAAGCGGTCCGGTTTGACGTTCGGTTTTGCAGGTTATGGATACGACACCAGTGCTGAGGTGAATAAGACCGGAAAAGCGACTTTGGAAGACCGTATCGAAAACACCCCTTCCCCAGAACCTCTGCAAGACAAATCGCACGACGATGCGCGTGAATCCCGCTCGTTGGGAAACCAAATCGACGCACGCAAAGCCAGTCCGCATCTCGCCACCGTGGTCACTCAGGATGAGAGTGACCAGACTCGCGATCCCTCCGCAGAGAAAGGTGAAAATTTCCGGGGTACGTCGTTACTCCGTCGAATTGGGAGTTGCAGGCCGATCTCCGATCCTGAATTAGAAGTCCCGCTCGAAGGCGGTGAAGATCACGGCCCCGACCACGAGGCCGATCACGAGGACGGAGAACCTGTTGAAGACGACGTGCTTATTCCTTCCGCTCTCCCACCCGTTCTTCATCCCAAGTCAGAGGATCTGTGTATGAACTCTCCTCCTCCACATCGTGAATCTCCCCCTCGGACTCCGAACCATGAAGACCTGCAGGGACATGTCGTTCTGTCTGAATCCATCGCTTCTTCCAAACCACGCACACCTCCGCCTGGGCCTGTAACGCCTCCCCGAGCAGCGGTGCTAAAAGGTCGGACCAAAAGTATGGAAGAACACGCAGAGGATCTCCTCCAGGATATCCAGAAGGAGTACCTTTCCAAAACCGAGGCTAAAGTTCCATCTCCATCCACCCAACTTGAAGGGATCGTCCCTGGACTCCCGGCTGAAGCCGGCGCGTCCATGTCTCTCCATGACCATGATGAGCCACCCCGCGACTCTCCCCCTTCCATTCTAGATGGAATATCCCCTCTGATGGGAACCCGTTCCATCTCCCCCCTCCTCGATATCGACCATCGCTACTTGGCTTCCGATGCTATGTCCATTTCTACCCATACCCCAATGTCACCCATCGAAAATCTTCCCGCCTCGATCGCTCGATCCACCTCTTTCCCGACAAGCGATCTCGACTCCAATGACATATCGCTTGAAGTTGACCCCGTGGTCGACCAGATTACGAAACAAGCCCTCGGCGATCTCATTGTTCACAGCCTGAGGCTCAATCGTAACTTTGACGCGAATGAGGGTTGGGAAAACAGCGATGTCGTGCGACGTGCGATCACGCGGGAGGTGGACGAGCATGCGAGAAAATTTTTGAGGTTGGCGGAGAGGTTGGCGAGGAGAATGGATTCGATTGGGGAACCGCTTGAAAGGACTGAAGTCCCAGATGTTGAACCGAACCAGCTGATGGCTGAACCGATCCTTCCCGAGACGGCTGAGAATGGGTATCTGGAATACCTGCCTCTTGTCGACGGCGCTGAGGGCAACGAAGAGTCACCGCAACACGTAACAGATGCCCAGCGCGTCAGTTCGGACGTGGAAATGGATTCTGTGCCACCGGAGGCTCATCAATCGGACCCTGAAGAAGACAGGACCGAACCCAATGAGCCTGCGGGCGAACAGGAGCTCCATAGCGAAACTGCCGCTGAACGCATTGAACATGTTGATATCGTTGATACCGTTGAACCCGCTTACGAGGGCGACTCCGAGGAGTCAGACTTGGAGATCCCGGGTGTATGGTGTGCGCATACTGGGAAAGATCGAACGGACACAGTACAGGATCACATCGAGGTTAGCGAGGTTCTTGCGGCGAGAGTAAAGATGTGGACGAAGAAGAATGGCAGATCCGGAGAGTAAGTGTTTTACGTTCTGTTCCCTTCGACGTTTGTCTGATCTGAGTGATTCCTCGAACAGGGAACCCGGACGCGGACCTGTGGCTATGGATCTGATGTGTTTGCATACGTCTGTCATGCAAGAACTGTATGCTTCGTTCGAGGACGGTGCTAGACCTGTCGAAGAGTTCTTCACTGCCCTCAAGGCGTTGAAGTGCACTTGGCCTACAGGAGGAAAGTTGATGATCCAGGTAAAGGCTGGGGAACCGGAACGGACGAGGACCTGGTTCTCCCACCAGCTGGTACGTTTATCTTCCTCATCGCCCGTGCGCTATGTGTTAAGACTTCTGTG
>Ga0307515_10001762_pt1 | contig 48222 bp, 45 predicted proteins | sample 17_EM_MG_FD_194513 | JGI IMG/M metagenome (GOLD analysis project Ga0307515, IMG submission 194513) | Populus trichocarpa ectomycorrhiza microbial communities from riparian zone in the Pacific Northwest, United States - 17_EM | ecosystem: Host-associated > Plants > Roots > Unclassified | place... | reverse complement strand
CCGCAATTTTATACCCGACAGAATGGTTGGATTCCATATATACATTCTATGTTCTTCTAAACGCGTATTGCCCTAATTTTAAAAAATGGTAAATAAAGAGGTTCGATATGGCTACCCTCCGGTCTACCACACGGGATTGCTCCAATTTTTCTTGGTTCAATCCCGTTTTTATTTCATCTAACTCATTGTTTTTCGGGGCCATATACATGATCTCCTCTCTGTATTTTGGGGTTCGAAAACCATCTTTCCATAGACTAATTTATCTATGTTAAAAGGAGAGGAACGACTCCTTCAATAGGATTCATTCTTTTCATCCTTCTTCTTATTACCCATAAGGTACATATCATATCATCGTCAAGTGTGGTGAATTCTCTATCGAAGAAATGATAATTTCACTCACTACGGTTTGAGCAGATATTGGAACAATGCTCCGGGTATAGAAGAAGCTATATCCGGAACCAGCTATATCCGGAACCAGTGTCGGATCTGAACAAAGTTTATTGGTCGAGACGTGAGGATAATCATGTATTTAAGTTGTCATTTTGATGGTGTGGCCGGAAATGTGGAAATGCGCAAAATTTAATGCCCTTAAGTCTTACCAATAACACATCAAGTTCGACCTGAGTCATTCGGTGACTTTTGTCATTGCCATTTTCTCTCTTAAGAATGGCGTGTAATTCCGGGTCTTCTATTGCCGATACCTTCAGACACAACTAAGCATAGAAATTGAAATACTCCTCATCCAACTGTCGCATTTCTTCTACAGTGTGCAAAGCAGACCAATCGACATTTTGGTGTTCATTCATTGCTTTATGTCTTTTTAATTGCTTTTGACAAACGTAAGGGGATGAATCCAAAGATTAATTGAAGGATTCTACTGTCTTAAAAAATGGCATAAAAGTTTAAGTGCAGTTATAAAAACACCAAATTTTTCAACTCGACAAAGATTATGAAACTGACTAAATGTATGCCAGGCGTACGACTACCACTATTGTGATTGTCTCGGCATGTAGTGTTGATGATAAGGGTTTGAAAGTGCAATCACACAACGATAATGAGTTGATGTCCATTGTACACAGTATGTCTACCGAAATGGACGTCATGCAAATGATGACTTTGCTACCATGATGATCATGCATCATACCGGTGCTATCAACATGGGTAATGAAGAATTGGAGAAAGGGAATGGACAGAGCTGAAGACAATGGCCCAAACTATGATTGACATGCAGAAGGCAGAAATTCAGGAATTACAGGCATTCTTCGATAGCCATACCCTCGAAGGTTCAACGACTGGTCAACAATGGAAAGCTGTAGCCTCCATGACTAAAATGAAAAACGATGCTGATCTCCAGGTGATAACCGGGGCACCGATAATGATTTTGCTGCACTGATGATTCAACACCATAGAAGCGCAACGGAGATGGCACAATCGCTTCTTCATCATGGTCATCACGATGAACTTGAAACGATGGCCAACAGAATGATCGAAGATCAGAACATGGAAATCCAGAAACTTCAGGAATGATTGTTAAAAAATAAACCATACTGATATGGAACAGCACACGGCATCAGAACATAGTAAGCATTACAGAAAACTGGCGATCATGATTGTACTCTCTTTTATTTCGATGTACCTACTCATGTATTCAATGGTCAATTCATTTTCCAACGTGATCCCAAATATCAATCAATTCTATATGGCGTCTTTAATGACGATGCCGATGATTATAATCGAAATTTTGCTGATGAGATCGATGTACATGAATCGGAAATGGAATAGTACCATTCTTTCGTTGAGTGCAGTTGGCTCCATAACTCTCTTAGTTCTCATTCAGCAGCAGGGAGCTGTAAATGACAAACAATTTTTGAAGTCCATGATCCCTCATCATGGTGCTGCCATTCTAATGGCGAAGGAAGCATCCATTCACGACCCTGAGATTAAAATACTATGCGAAAAAATAATCCGGGATCAGCAGTCAGAGATTGAACAGATGAAAGCAAAACTCAAGGAGTTAGACAAATAATTAAAGAGTTAGATAGCAATTAAAAAATAACTATAGCAGGCAACATAAATTAAAGAACAACTAAAATTCAAAATAAAATGGCACACGAACGAAACAAATCATTGATCGAGTCGCTCAACAATTGCGCGGCTGAATGCAATCATTGTGCGACCGCTTGTCTCGATGAGCAGGACGTTAAGATGTTATCAAAATGTATTAAGCTTGATATCGACTGTGCGGACATTTGCCAGTTAAACGCCTCACTTATCGCCAGGGGCTCAGAACATGGATATCACTTACTAAAGGAGTGCGCAGAAATCTGTGAAGCCTGTGCGGAAGAATGTGAAAAACATGCGCGCCACATGGAGCATTGCAAAGCCTGCGCAGAAGAATGTCGCAAGTGCGCAGAGGAATGCCGCGCGGTAACAGAAGAGCACGTATAAACGGATCTGACATTTAACGACCCTTGTAGCATTTCTGCAAGGGTCTTTTTTCTTATGACAAAATTATTCTACCTGATAGGCTGTCTCCTGCTTTCGGACATTGCCTTCGCACAACATGAGCATCACAATCCTGCACCGACAGACACCACAAGGAAATCAAAAATGGGTCGGAAAAAGATGTCCCTTGAAAAAATGGAAGCCGACACTATGAAGATGGATCATACCATGATGAACCACGACATGGATTCAAGCAGGGTGCCGATGTCTCATTCCTTTTCCCTTAACCTCCCAATGAACCGTAATGGTTCAGGAACAGGCTGGCTTCCGGATGCTTCTCCGATGTATGGTTATATGCTTCATTCCAAAAAATGGATGTACATGATCCACGGCAACATTGCCATTCGCTACAACAACCAGGATGTTAGAAACAAAGGTATACGGGGTGATACCAAGGTAGATGCACCTGATTGGTTCATGCTTATGGGCCAGCGCAGAGTAGGCGTGAAGGGATTGTTCCACTTCAACACAATGTTTTCTTTGGATGCAATATTTGGCGCCAACGGGTACCCATTACTATTTCAAACCGGAGAAGCATATAAAGGTAAGCCCCTTGTTGACCGACAACATCCGCATGATCTGTTCTCTGAATTATCCGTTGCCTATACGCAGTCTTTTACGAAGGACATTGACGCCTTTGTTTATTTTGGTCTGCCGGGCGAACCAGCGATCGGTCCGGTTGCCTTTATGCATCGGCCCTCTGCCATGAACAATCCGGATGCAGCGCTGGGCCATCATTGGCAGGATGCAACGCATATTACTTTTGGTGTAGCAACCATTGGCTTTCGATATAAAATATTTAAACTGGATGGTTCACTCTTCACCGGAAGAGAACCGAATGAGCAGCGTTTCAATTTTGATAAACCGAAATTTGATTCTTATTCTTATCGTCTGACCGCAAATCCATCGCGCTATCTATCGCTTCAGGTATCACAGGCGTTTATAAAAAGTCCCGAAGAGTTGAATCCAAGCGAAGATATATGGAGAACGACTGCTTCTATAAATCACTCATTGCCTTTAACTGGTGATAATCATTATCTTACTTCTGCTGTGATATGGGGATACAATGACAGTGGCGGTAATCACCAGGAGAATTCATTTACACTAGAATCCAATTTGCAATTGGATAAATTAGCGGTATACGGCAGATACGAATACATCGATAAATCAGCCGCTGAGCTTCAACTCAATGAATTCAGCGAGGATCAGATTTTTAATATCAATGCGGTAACGCTGGGATTAAATTATACTATCCTTCGGAAGATAAAGACTAATTTTTCTATCGGGGCGCAAGCAACTTTATTTAAAGCAGACAATATATTAAATCCGATTTATGGAAAAAATCCATACGCTGCTGAGGTATATATGCGCATCAGTCCAACACTTATGAAAATGCCGATGATGTAAATGTCCGACAAATCACACATGTGAGCCTCATAATAACATAATAAAAAAGTTATAGGCCATTGCACCGGTTAAGCCAAAGGTAGGCCTGTTTCAGGTTCGTTGTCAAGGGTAAGACAAGTGACGATATAGGCTCACTTTATAGTGGTATCGTCACCCTTGACAACGAACAGACAAGGAATTCTTATAATGAACTTCCTTGTCTGAACTGTTACATGGTAAACCCGGATAATTTATTCTTTCATAACTCGAAAACGACTTGCCTGTGCTCCCTTTTGTAGTGTTATTAAATACACTCCGGAAGTCCACTCACTTACAACCAATTGATCTTTGAAATCTCCATTGTAAATAGTTTTGCCCAATGCATCAGTCACGACCATACTGCCTCCTTTATACTCTGAAAGCAAGTCCAAGTGCAACAAATCTTTCACCGGGTTGGGATAGAGTTTTCCTGATTCTATTTCTTGAGTTGCACTATTATTATCGTTTTGAGCGCTACTGGATGTTTTTATACGTGCTATCACGCCTCCATTTTGATCAGCTATGTTGATGGAATAATCTTCCACCTCTCCATTGGAAAACACTTCGCAGGGGCCTGTAAGCGCTGAACTATATTTCATGCTTATCCTCATACGCGTGTAACCTAAAACTGCATTGGCCGGAATGGTAAAGTTTGCAGTCAGCGTGCCTGTGGATATTGAACTTGTTGTCATGATTTGCTCTCCGGCATCGAGAAAATCTCCGTCCTGATTGAAATCAATCCATGTACTCCAGTACCGGTTTCTTTTAAGGGTTGAAGCACTTGCGCTGAAGTTTAATACATAGCTTTTGGTCTGGCTTAAATCAGGAGGTATAAGACTTGTATAGTCTTTATAACCTCCATCATTACCCGATGGGTTATTGAGTGTGCTTAACTGGACCAGGTCGATCCAGTCAGATGTTGAATTCTGACCTTTGGATGTACAGAATTTGGTTTTAAAGAATATGCTGTTTGTAAAATCTGAAGATATAGTCCCGCATCTTCGATATAGCCTTGCTTCATAGTCAGTTGATGGATTAAGATTATTCAATAGATATGTTATCTGGCTACTTATATAAACATTTGCCCATAACGCAGTTCCTACGTTGCGATACTGCAGGTAATAGTTATCAGTACCTGCCGGATCAGTCCATGTAAAATTTGCACTTACATCTGTGATGTTGGATACCGACAGGTTTTGAGGTGTAGGACACATCGTATTGAAAATAACTACGTTGGTATAAGCAGAATTTACATTACCGCAGATTCGCTTTACACGCACATCATAAGATATGCCTGGAATCAATCCATTAAGTTGGTAGAATGTTTGACCTTGTATGCCGACTGTTGTCCAGTTAGCGTTGCCGGTTACTTTATAATCCAAAGAATAATTACCTGTTCCAGATATGTCAGTCCATGTTAATTTTTCGCTTGTTGTAGTGATATTTGAAGAAGCCAAATTTATAGGTGTATCAAATAAATTAACAACTGATTGATTATTATTTTCATTCTCACCAGCAACTTCGTTTAAGTAATCTAGGAAAAATTCAACACTGCATGTAGAACTGATATCAGATTTAAGTACAGTAAACTGTTGAGTTGCATTTACATTTGCAAGAAGTGATTGAATGGTGCGGCTCTTTATTAACGGGCCATTATGATCTCCATCAAACACGCCTAGCTTTACATAACCAACAAGTATATTTCCTGCATTGGAAAGTGTAAGCTGAAAGGTATATGATGTAGCATCACTGCTAAGGAGCTGTGCGGAAACAATTTCGGGGTCTACAGTTTTACAAACAGGTAATAAGCTGTTTGCACCTACAATGCCGGTATTATATTGCTGTACATAGGCAGCACTGTCAATGTAATTACCAACAGGCTCCAGTACGTATCTTTCTAATGGGTCTAAAACATCTAATAAATCAGGAGATGATCCCACATAAGTATTACCCATAATTCCATCGAGTGCAAAAGAGCCTTGATTATTAGGTGTAACAAATGTATGATACAGACCCAGTGCATGGCCCCATTCATGTGTATATGAAGCGGCACCGAATAAATTAAAGGGTTCTACATCCAATTCCGCAACTCTTCCATAATCACCGCTCATGTCTGCAAGAAATTTAGTATTCCATGTCTGAATCGCCCAATGGACTATGTATCGCCCGGCTCCTAAATTTGTTATAAAATCGTTAGTAGACTGCCCTGAAAACTGATAAGTTCCCTGATAGAGACCGCTGCTAAGAAGTACCGGTTGCCCGAATGTCTGAGCATAGCTGATTTCTATCCTATGATATATAAAGTTGATTTCTATACCGAATGTTCTTCTGAAATGATTCTGAAGAAATAAATAATCGGCAGGAATAGGGCTGGGACAAAATGATGGATAAAGAGGGTTGGGCTGACAATTACCTCCTTCGCCAGAGCCTAATGAAAGATAAGTAGCTTCTGCGTCAATCGGCACAATATCATAAAAATCAATATCCATTGTTTGTGCGGTGGGGCCTGGCTTCAATTTAAGAAAAGAATTTATGGCAGAATTTTTAGCCGGATCATTCCAGAATTTGTTGTACTCACTAATAATACATTCTGTGTAATGTTTATTTCTCATCCATGCTGTAAAGTTTTCCATTACAGGATCTGGGGCGCAATATTCCTGGGCGCAGACAACGTTAACTACTAGCTGAGCTGATGTTGTATAATTATAATTCTCGTCTGCCAAGTAAGTCTCAAAAAGGACAGAACCAGGATATTGAGCTGTATAGTTAACTATTGCAGATATGGAATTACAGAATGAACTGTCACAATTTTTCCAACCTAAATTATCAAACTGGTAAGAAACGCCATTAGCGAATATTGATAATCTTGTTAAATTTTTAAGTGTGGATGTACCTGTAACCGTTATTGAAAAAGATTGCCCTACCACTGCAGGACCATTTGCGGTTATATCTAAAGTTTTTTGTGCCAAAAGATTTTTTATTGGCAGGAGAATTATAAAGAGTAAAATTATATTCTTCATGATAGAATTAATAAAAAATGCCTACTCATTTAAGGTTTTTCGGCTTCGACCTTCTTGTCTGAACTATTTTGTAAACCTAATAATTATTCTTTCACAACTCGAAAACGACTTGCCTGTGTTCTCTTTTGTAGTGTTATTAAATACACTCCTCCGGAAGTCCACTCTTTTTAAATGGATTGTGTTTTGTCTTTGTTTCAATAGCGTGTAACATGTATAAAAGTTTAGATTGAGTTATTTTTGACCAGAGATAATGACTAGTTTTTATTGATTCATTCATTGGAAGGGCGTATGTAGCCAGACCATTGACACCAATTCTTTGTAATATCTGGTATGGATGTGCTGCATTAACTCTTTATCCCTTCAATGCTTAATCGCACTGAGCTCAGTCAATAAGAAATACCATTATTAGCCATTATTCCTTAGTCGAACCTCAACGTTAATTGGACTAAAAGGTTATTTTAATTTAACCAGGCTGGCTTTGTGTGTTTGATAACATTGGCAGGATATGATCGAACAATTCTTTATCTGCTGTGAGTTCATGCCTATGCAGATTCCTAAACTCGCTTCATGGTATATACATCCGGTTGCATCTCTTGTTTTTTTATTCAGTAAGAAGTAGTTCGGATTTATGAGCTTTCAAAAAATTATTTCCTTTTTGTGAGTTTCTTGTCGATGTTATCCAACAGGTCCTCTTTGAATTTCTCAACCTCTGACTCTCTGATTTGATCATCAACAAATGGCATGTAGGTCAATTCCTTTTTAAACTCCTCACACTTCTGTTTAACTATTTTCAATACTTCGCTTTGCGCATTGGGATCCAGAACCCGCGTTACCGGAGCCCCGGCAACTTCATTTCTTATTTCGTTAACCTTATCCAGGTTACCAGGCTCTTTGGTGGTGGAAGGGACAGACTCTCCACTGCTATGACCAATCGAATCATTGATTTGTTTCAACGACTCTCCCAGGAATTTCTCGTGCAAACCACGAACACGGGCTTCATTTCGGTCCGTTATCATATCTACGTATTTCAGGACTGGAGAACAAAATATAAAAGGCTAATCGCCTCCGACCAGCCTTTCATTTTTTCACCAGTTGTTGTTTTTGCTTTTATTTTAGTCCATACAATTCTACATGGGCTTTTTCACCTCGGTAATTGGGTTCTGACTTATAGGTAAAAGTTACCCTCTTTATCTCTTTAGTCATATCCTGCAGGTCATACGCGATAGTCTCGCTACCGGACTGGAGCACACCGGGGATAGGAATTTCCTGTTTTCTTTCGTCTTCATTGCTTTTTGCTCAAGCGTTATAACAATAATTACGTCAACCTGAGCACTGAATTCAGATTTGGCATGATCTGACTTAACTGCCAACACTTATTTGATTTCGATAATTTTAATGCCTGCCTGAGAATCGTAACGCTTGAACAAAGGACATGAAGTGTGTATAGATTTTTCCATTACGGGTAGTTGCTTCTGCATTCTGCTCTACACTTTTGCCAGAACGGATTGAATCACCAGATTGTCTGGCGGGCATGTTAATTAGTCTCTTTGAAGAATGTTAACAATAAAGATTATAGACATTGTACTTAACTAAGGCCTAGAAGAAAGAGCTAAGAAGGTCAATGGGATCTCAAAAAGTAATCAACAAAAATTGAATCAGATATGAAAGCAGTGATGGCCCATGAGTTTGGAGGAGCAGAAGCATTGAGTTATGAAGATTCAATCAAGCCACGTCTCCATAAAGGCGAACTTCTGATTAAGGTTCGTGCCTCAAGCATCAATCCCATCGACACAAAATCCATCCGGGCGGATTCAGAGTATAAAGATTTGTTGACACTTCCCTTAATACCGGGTGTGGATGTGGCCGGAATAGTGGCCGATATTGGAGAGGGAGTGACAAGCTTAAAAACAGGAGAAAAGGTATACGGGTATGCAGGAGTGCTTCAGCAGGGGACCGGAGCTTTTGCAGAGTATACTGTTGTCCCTGAAAATTCCATTGCGAAAATGCCGGAGAATTTAACCTTCACCGAAGCAGGAGCAATTTCTCTGGCTGCATCAAGTGCTTACCTGGCACTGGTCGGGCACATGAAGTTACAACCCGCTCAGAAGATCCTGATACATGGTGGAGCGGGTGGAATTGGCACATTTGCCATCCAGTTAGCCAAACACCTGGGCGCTCATGTAACAGCTACTACATCGGTGGATGGTATCGTTTATGCCACATTTCAGGGTGCCGATGAAGTAATCGACTATGAATTCCAATCTTTTGAAAAAATACTTAAAGACTACGATGCGGTATTGGATACAGTAGGTGGAGAGGTTTATACAAAATCATTTCAAGTATTAAAAAAAGGAGGGATCATTGTCAGCATGCTTTGCCCTCCAAACGAAACCTTGATGAAGCAGTACACTGTCAGGGCAGTGCTTGAGGTGATAAAAGTAAACCAGGACTTACTGAATAAAATTTCAACATTAGTAGAGGAGGGGGTTCTGAAAGTGAACATATCAAAAATCTACCCTCTTAAAAACATCAGGGATGCTTTCGAAGCAAAGGAGAACGATCATGTTTTAGGAAAAATTGCTATTGAGGTCGCCTGAAAGAAACCGGTTCCAACAAAAAAATAGTCGACACATGAAAAAGATTCTCGTTCCCTGCGATTTTTCCAAGCCTGCCATTGACGCTTATCGTTTCGCATTAGACATAGCCGTAAAGTCGAAAGGAATTATTCATCTCCTCTATGTGATTGAGTTACCAGTACTTCATGATACCACGCTTATGCCTGTTCTTTCGATGGAACAGGAGTACATGAACGATTTAAAAACAAAAACCGAACATAGATTTGAGAAGCTTGTTAGAAAATACAAAACGGATGTCCGGGTTACCTCAGAGGTGGTCTTTGGTTCGGTCAACAAGACAATTACTGACTATGCGGAAGAAAAAGCACTGGATACGATTATTATGGGGTCGCATGGAAGCAGCGGTGTAAAGGAATTTTTTATTGGATCAAATACCGAAAAAATTGTGCGTCATTCCCTGGTACCCGTATTTGTATTGAAGGAATTTTATGAAGGGCCAATTGAAAAGATTATTCTCCCCGTGTCTTTTGAAATTGACGATCAGAAAGAATTTATAGCGAAAATAAATTCGATACAGTCCTTTTTCGAAGCACATCTCCTACTGGTTTGGATCAATACACCGGCTCTATTTACGGCTGACACAATAACCATAAAGAGATTGGAGCTTTTCGCCAAACGTTTCGGGCTGAAAAAATTCAGTATTCATATTTTCAATGACTTTGATGAACCCACAGGCATTATGAATTTCACTGACATCAATAAAGGTGACCTGATTCTAATGGGCACACATGCCCGCAAGGGAATAGCTCATTTATTGAGTGGAAGTATAACCGAAGATGTTGTAAATCGCGTGAAATGCCCGATAATGACCTGCAAGATCAGCAACACCTGAGAGCATCGGGCTACAAGGCAAAATGGAGTGCCTGGTTGATTATTGCCTTTCTTATTCCTGTAACCCTGATGATGCATGGATTCTGGAGAATTAATGACCCTGCAGCACATCAGGTTCAAATGACAATGTTCATGAAAAACACATCTATGCTGGGCGCGGCTTTTCTTATTGCCTGGTTCGGTGCAGGGCCGATAAGTCTTGATGAAAGGAATAAAAGCTCCGAAAAGTCTTGATTTCCCTGATCACTAAGGTGTCAACAAATGTTTCGCCTTTTCTGACTTAAGTGTTTGCTCCGTTGAACTAAAAATCTCTCCCTTTGTAAAACGAAAGTCCTTAACAAAATCAATCAAGTCGCTCTCTAAAGCCAAATGTTCATCTTTGGCATGTTGCGAGTCATGCGAAAAAGGATTTTCCATTAGTTCCTGGAGATGCTGCAAATGCTTCGTCACTTTCCCGGCCATTGACCGGCTTCGCGAGTCGAGTCTTGACAGGGCCAATGTCAGAGGACTGATCCTGCTCACATTGTCTTCCTCTATAAGCTTTATAAGATACTTATCAATCAGCATATTCAGGAAATTCAATTCATCCTGAAAAAACTTCAGATCGGACTGCCAATGTTCTGTCAGCGCATACAATTCTATCCACGATTGATTAAGTTCTTCTCGTGAACCACGATGAATATCCAATGTAGATTTCTTCTCACTAATTTTTTTATCCATAATCTTAACCTTAAATAGGAAACTAAAACTCTATTCAGGCACTTCTCCAAACGTTTGTTCTTCATGAATGTCAGGAGGAAAAGCCTGATCGACTTCCTCTTTCACCAGCGTGCCATTTTCATCAAATCTTAAAGTATGAATGTAGTCGTCCTTTGTTACCTCGATGAGATAAACGGGGTGGCCATTAATTTCTTTAATGTTTTTTACCTCAAATAAAAAATCTTCCTGAAAGTTCTTATTTATATAATCGGTAATGCCGAAAGGAATTCTTTCTTCACTTTTCATAATCTTCAATCGTATATATAATATTCTAACGTCACCTCATACAGAATTTCTTTTTTCCGGAGTTTCTCATACTGCAATGGTTAGCTGCATTCAAATGGCCTACACATCAACTCAACTGTCTCCTTCCATTGTAATTGATCCGTCCTTAATATTATAAGAGGAATAATCCCTACATAAGTTGCTTCGCCAACGGAATTTCTGAATCCGTTTTCATTTTCTAATTATTTTTAAGTGAATACCATTAGAGATATTTTTTTTGATGTGATCTCTACTGGCAATAGGCTTACAAGTCGATAAAAATTATGCCACAATCCGCAAACATTCAACGTTGTTTTTTAATTTTCCATCCAGCCGTATAATCTTTTTAGACTACACTGCTACCAAATAATCATTTAGGATACCATGGTATGTAAAAATTATGGGTAAGAAATAATCTTTTTGTCGATCACAGTCAACTACTTCAGTTGGAATGCCTGCGTACAGGGATTGGGAACATTTGATATATAGGAAAAATCCAGGGATTTAAATAAGACTTATCTTGATGTAAAAAAATCTGATTGACATTTTTTGACAAAAAATGCTGTCTCAAAATGTTGCATCAGCTTCTCAATTCGTGTATTTGTTTCATCACTGACTCCTCGCCTTTATTATAATTGCGTGAAAATCAAAAGCCTTATTGAAGGCATCTGATTTGTTCTCTCGAATACGTTAGTCTTGGGAGTGGCACTAATCTTGAATGCGAATTCCTGGTGAAAGCCTGAGAGCACATCTGTAATAACTTGATCTGGGTAATGCCAGCGAAAGAAAGAGACTGACAAGGCAGTCTTATGACGGTATAAGACAGCCTTCTGATTTTTTTAACCTATAAAAAAACAAACATTATGACGCTACTAACTCGATCTGAAAGACCATCGACTCTTGGAGGGTCCTTGTTAAGTGATTTATTTGACGATGATTTCGTTATGCCTTTAAGAACAACGCTTGGCAGACGCAGCATGCCGGCAGCAAACGTAAGGGAAACCGACAAGTCCTTTGAGCTTGAAATTGCTGCTCCAGGATTTACGAAAAAGGATTTCAATGTTTCGATTGAGAACGACTGTATAATTGTATCGGCTGAAAAGAAGGAAGAAAAAGAGCAGAAAGAAGACAATTACACCCGCAGAGAATTCGGCTATCAGTCATTTTCCCGCTCATTTAATCTTCCGGCAAACACCAGTGAAGAAAACATAAACGCGCATTATGAGGATGGAGTTTTAAGACTTTCTATCGCTAAAAAGGCGTTACCGGACAGTAAGCTGAAAAAGCCTATTGCAATAAAATAAAATAGCGATTATTCCGATGTGAATGCGGTGAACGCTCCATCTGTAAAGCATAAGGCTTTAATGAATATTTTAATGATGTAGCTGTGAGGCCAGACAGCCAACCTATGCCTGAAAGTAAAAGTAATGGAGACCGTTTCAAAGTCAACGAAACCAAAGCTGATAATGACATTAATTAAAAGACCAGGATACCCTAACGCAGGCTGAAAGCAAATGGGCTTTCCCTCGAAGAAACTTCATGAATAAACTAGTTGAAAAACTGGAAGTGATGTTACTGCCACTTGGATGCACTTACTTTAGGGCGTAATGATGGCTTAACATTTGACTTGTACGTTAGCAGAATCTCTGCTACCTCTAACAGACTTTTACATTTGTGTTTTTCATAATCGTTTGAATTAATTATGTTGCACAGGCAGGCTTGGAACGGAATTTGCGCAGGAGGAACTACGGAATAAATAGGGGTTCCTGGAAGCGATAGCTGAAAGGGGGAACCCGTTATGCCGTAGTTCCTTGCAAGCCCATTCGGGCATAAACCTAAATTAGTACCAATGATTAATGAGAGAATAAAATAGATCTTTACGACACCTCTTGACAGCTGTGAAATTCTCTTTCATTGCATCTGAACATGGATAATTTTTTTACTGATTTTAATCAGCTTCTTAGTCCATGTTTATCATTATCAGTTTTCGGAAAATTCAGCTTGCTTAGCTTGAATTTTTCAAAAAGAATGAGTGAGAATGTTAATCTAACAAGGCCGGTGACCTTGCTTTCTGAGACTGATGCATTTGGAATAATACAGTTTGTGAATGAAGCTTTTTGCAGAGTATCAAAGTATTCGCAAGCCGAACTTCTCAATAAACCGCACAACATTATTCGTCCTCCTAGTATCCGCATAAATGCAGGAATGTTGACTAATGTTAAATGCATAGTCTCGTAGTTTTTCAATTGTTTTATAAGTATATTCATAGTGCCTATTCAGGACTAATGTTTTGTATGGCATTTTCTTTTTTTAAGAATGGCACTAAAGTTATTGGTAGATCAAATAACCCTCATGTAATCCCATCCCACCATTTATGAAAAAATCTAATGAATCCTCAATAGGTGAAACAGGGAAGACTTTTTTTAAAGGTGGAAAAATGGGGGAAGAAGTAAGTGTGAAAGATTGGTCTAAAACTCCGCTTGGGCCGATTGAAAAGTGGCCGCAGAGTCTTCGAACAACCATAAGTCTCTGTCTTGCCTCTAACTTTCCCATATCCATTGCATGGGGCCCGCAGCGAGTACAGATTTATAATGATGGCTACTGGCAAATTTGTGGAGACAAACACCCCACATCTATGGGCCAAGATTTTAAAGAATGCTGGTACACTGCGTGGCCTGTTATTGGTGAAGCGTTTGAATCCGCCACAGAAGGGCAGACGAAATTTCTGGTGAATCAAAGAATGTTTCTTGATCGAAATGGCTACCTGGAAGAAACCTTCTTCACATTTTCTTTTAGTCCAATTGTCGGTGAGTCTGGTGGTGTTGAAGGATTGTTCCATCCTGTGATCGAATTAACACAGCAAAGCCTAGGCGATAGACGGATGATTGTATTAAGGAATATTGCATCCCGCACAATGAACGCCAAAACTGGCAGAGAGGCAATAACACTTATCATGGAAGTCATAAAAGAAAGTGATCTGGACATACCTTTTAGTCTCTTATATTCATTGAGTGTTGAGGGAAACACACTTAAGCTGGAAGAAAGCACCGGCTTGCCAGCTGGTTCTGTATTATGCCCGAATGAAATTGACTTGCAAAATGTGAACGAAGCTATATGGCCATTTGATGATGTGATAAACAAAGGAGTGCCAGTTAAAATTGAAGAATTAAAAAAGAAATTTGGTGAGTTTAAAGGTGGCCCGTATGAAGAGTCTCCTCATGCCGCTTTCGTGTTTCCAATATCAGCACCTGGTCAAAAACATCCATTCGGGATTTTTGTAGCTGGCGTAAGTTCAAGAAGAGAACTTGATGATCCTTATAATACATTCTTTGAACTTGTTTCATCAGCTATTACAAGTGCTATATTGAAAGCAAAGGCTTTTGAGGACGAACTAAAAAAGGCAGAAGCCCTGTTGGAAATTGATAAAGCTAAAACTGCATTTTTTAGCAATGTAAGTCATGAGTTCAGAACGCCATTAACATTAATGCTGGGACCTGTTGAGGATTTACTGAATAACACTGAGGATTCTCTGTCAATAGAACAAAGGGAAAGATTGCAGATGGTACAACGAAATGCACAGCGATTACAACGATTGGTTAATAGCTTACTTGATTTCTCCAGGATAGAAGCCGGTCGGTTTGATGCAAAATTTTGTCCAACAGATTTAAGTTCTTTTACAAAAGAACTGACCAGTGCATTCAGCTCTGCTATGGAGAAAGCAAACATCGAATACATTATTGATTGCAAGCCCTTACGAGAACCCGTCTACGTTGATCATGAGATGTGGGAAAAAATTGTACTCAATCTGTTATCGAATGCGTTGAAGTTTACATTTAAAGGAAGAGTTAAAGTTGAGCTATCAGAAGAAAAGGATTCGGCTGTACTAAGAATAAGTGATACAGGTGAAGGCATTCCAAAAAATGAATTACCCAATTTATTCAAAAGATTTTACCGTGTTCAGGGATCAAAGTCAAGAACGCATGAGGGTTCCGGTATTGGTTTAGCTTTTATCCACGAATTGATAAAGATGCATAGTGGAGCGATTGAAGTTGAAAGTGAGTTAGGTAAAGGAACCACATTTACGGTATTTATTCCTCTGGGTACACTTCATCTTCTTAAAGAAAAAATTGCTGATGATACTACTCAAATAAAATCAACTTCTCAGTCAGAGATTTTTACAAATGAATCTTTGCAATGGTTACAAAGAGAAATGAGACCTGAAGATTTAAATGTTGAAGAAGAAAATCAGGAAGTCTCAATACTTGTAGTGGATGACAATATAGACATGCGTGAATACATAACACACATCTTAGATAAGAACGAAAAATGGAAAATTCAAACAGCCAACAATGGAATACAAGCATTGACTCTTATAAAAAACAGAAAACCCGATCTTATTCTTTCTGATATAATGATGCCAGAAATGGATGGATTTGAATTACTCAAAAATATTCGTGAAGACTTAGATACGCACCAGCTACCAGTCATTCTACTTTCAGCAAGAGCAGGTGAAGAAGCCACTGTGGAAGGACTCGAGAAAAAAGCTAATGATTACCTAGTGAAACCATTTTCAGCTCGTGAACTATTTACCCGTGTGAAAACACAGTTGGGATTAGAAGAAATAAGGAAGAGTAATGTTGAACTCATAAAGGAACTTGAAAATAAAAACCAACAGCTTGAGTATTCTAACAAAGAACTGGATTCGTTCAGCTATTCTGTTTCACACGATCTCCGCGCGCCTCTTCGGGCTATTGACGGCTTTACAAAAATATTGAACGAGGACTTCGGAGAAGTCTTAAACGAGGAAGGGAAGAGACTTTTAACTAACGTCATATCAAATACGAAGCGAATGGATGGATTAATTGATGACCTTCTTAATTTTTCCCGTTTAGGCAAGAGGGAATTAGCAAAGGTATCCATTGATATGAACTCCATAGTAAAAGAAATTGTAGACGAAGTGGTTAAGCAATACAATAAAAATCGCTCTATTGATTTTTGTATTCAGCCACTTTCACCCATTAAAGGAGATATTAATATGATCCGACAAGTTTGGGTTAATCTGATTTCGAATGCAATAAAGTATTCGGGTAAGACAGAGAAAGCAATCATTTCCATTCAATCTTCAACTGAAGAAAATACTACAACTTATAGTGTGATGGATAATGGTGTTGGATTCAACATGAAGTACTACAATAAACTCTTCGGTGTTTTTCAACGACTTCACAAAGTTTCAGAATTTGAGGGGACAGGTGTTGGTTTAGCTATCGTTCATCGCATTGTTAGCAAGCATGATGGCAAGATTTGGGCCGAAGGTAAAATTAATGAAGGTGCGGCTTTTCATTTTTCATTACCAAGTCAAACATAAATCTAAATCGTATCAATTTTAAAGGCAATCAGTTTTACAAAACAAAGCCACACCAAACTATTTATTAAAATCATGCCTTTCATGCTACCTCGAAGACAAAACTCTTAGAAAGAGCAATCGCTATGAACATGTGAGCAGAATTAATTTTTGCCTTACAGTATCGGGGTTTATTAATGATTACACCCCACCATTCTTACCGACAAGCCTACCTTTGGCTTGGTGATGAAATGGTCTTGAACTAATTAGTTATTTGATCTTCATTCTGGGATGAGAGGAGTGGTCTCAACTAACTCAAGCGACTTCACCATATCGCTTCTCATGCTTAAGATTTAATGATTTTTATATTAAATATCGATTCACCAAATAACATCTTCATCCTCACCGCAAGAATCAAATACATTTCCATTGCTCTCGCACCTGTTATGTCGCCAAGATCTATCATGTTGTCATTCTCCCAGCCAAACTCTGTCAATAGCGTTTTTGTTTTGGTCTTTGCGCTTTCATCATTACCGGAAACAAATACAGAATGGTTGCCATTATTTAGTTGCTTTGGATTTACCCCAAGAGTCATTCCGAATGTATTGAGTGTCTTTACGACTTTAGCTTTTGGGTATTGATGTTGAATGCTCTCACCAATTGAATTTGTATTTGCAAAATCTGAAATCAATGTTGGTGGTGTCGTTGCAAAATCCAACGGATTTGCAACATCAATAATTATTTTACCCGCAAAATCTGTCTTAGCAAGTTTTAATGCTTCTAATGTAAACCTGCCATTGGTGGCATTAAAAATAATTTCACCAAACTTGGATGCATCTGAAAATGTTCCGTAAGAAGTCTTTGCAGAAGAATGTTTTTTTATAAAGTTCAATCCTTTTTGATTGTTAACTTGTCTTCCACCCATCATCACCTGATGTCCGTTTTCAATTAGTCTTGAACCAATTAAGTCTCCAACTTCTCCGGTTCCTAATATGCCTATTTTCATTTTGTTGTTTTTAGTTTTTTTATTTCGTTTTGTTAAACATGTAGCGAGCTATTCTCCATGTGCCGTTCTCTTTTAGTAATACAAATAGCTCTCTGTTTTCTTCAGGTACAGTCTGTCCGTTAGCACGAATTAGAGAAGTTCCTTTGGAAGTGGTTCTGAGGAATGCAAAGTCACCGGACACCATAATTTCATCAATAAAGAACTCGATATTGATCTGAATGTTTTTGAAGACAAACTCATAAGCGCCTTTTACCTGCTCCCGTCCAACCGATGTTGGTGCATTTGCTGGCATAAATACTCCTTGCGTTGTGTAAAGCAGTAAAACTTTGCTTACATCAGATGCATTCAAAGCGTCACGATAAGAAAAAAGTAATTTTTCAATTGCTGTTTTTTCTTTTGTTTCCGCTTCTGTTTTGTGGTCACCGTTTGATAATTGATTTTGACCTTTTGTTTGACAGGATGCTATTGTCAATAGCAGTACTGCCACGATAGATAGTTGTTTCATTTTTTTGGTGTCATTAAGTGATTTTCCTTTCTTGACTACTATTAAATTTTAGTCAAAGATGGAGCATACAGAAGAGGTACTCCTATAAGGTAGTTTAAGAAATGAGCTTAATGTATCTTAAGATTTGACGAGTTTTTTCCGAATAGTGCTCAAAAATTCGGGAGTAACTCCCAGATAAGATGCGATTTGAACATTAGAAATACGATTGAATAGAAATGAATATCGACCTACAAAATCAAGGTAGCGTTCTTCAGCGGTCGAACTTATATTCAGCAAAGTCCTTCGCTGCAAATTGACCATAGCATTTTCTGCCAGCACCCTGAAAATCCGATTGAACTTAGGCGCCTCCTCATATAACTTTAATAAGTCTTCTCTTTTTATTTGAAGAATAACGGAGTTCTCCATAGCTTCTATATTCAGCTTACTTGGTACTTCACCATGGAAACTCCCTATGTCTCCTGTCCACCAATTCTCAATAGCAAACTGAAGATTGTGTTCGTTGCCACTGTTGTCGACCATATACGTTCTGAAACATCCGGAAACAACAAATGTGCTGACCTTGCTGATATCGCCCTCCTGCAAAATAAATTGCCTTCGTTTAATTTTACGTTCAAAGAAACTTTCTTGAACAATAGTTACCTCTCTCTCATCCAAAGGCAGATGACGGTTAAAATATTCTATTAATGGCTGGATATTCATTCTTGCTAAATAATCACTCAGATTTTGTTTAAACCAATATCGCTAAAATACGATTTTATATTTCATCTTGCCTGTTAAATGTTTACGTGGATGAAAACGAAATTGTCCTATACATGCAAGAAAGGAAGTTATCTACCGATAAACTTACAGCCGACATAAACTCCAGAATTTTAGATTCCGTAGCTGTCGATAGCAAACCCATTTACAATACTTTCTGTGAGTCATTAACCCGTTTTATATGCAGTGGTGGGAATGAAAGAGCACTGGACTTGGCAATCGGTTTTACCCAAGAGGTCAACCAATACTTTTTTGATGCTTGCGTTACTGATGCCAGCTGAAGTGAGAAGAAGCTTTCATAAAGATTTTCTTTGTGAATTGTAATGGTCGAGCTACATGTTTTCATTTCATGTCAGTTGAGTTTACAATGACTGCATACGTTTATGACGAAATGTGGCTGGTTTTTCGAAGCCGTATCCCACATGACCAAACGTAATTTGGAAAACTAACCACAAATTTACACTGACTCCACCATTGATTATTGTTGTCATGGCCAGTCGGGTCTTTTCCATGGCTCTTTGTTCCATTCTTAATCATTCATGGTGAGAAAGATGAACTGGTTTCGCCAAAGCAATCACAGTTATTGAGTGCATGGCTGAATGTGTCGGGCGTTCAGAATGAATTAATCATCGTAAAAGACATACCACATTTCGGTGAGATGTTCGATACGGATGAGATTAGAAGTAAAGTAATTGATTTTCTTAAGAAGCAATTAAATTGATTTAAACCTGATTTGCCGATTCAACTTGTGGCCGTAACTCAAAATCAAATAAAAGCATCACAGCGAATCTCGACTACTTTTTTGGAACTACTCGAATAGCAGTTTTCAATTAAAGATCAACATCCTATTCGTTTGCGTTACGTGTCTCAATTCGCGAACCCACCTAAACATTACAAATTGCATCGAAGTCAAATAATCTTTAATTGTGTTAGGGGAATAGCGTCTACTTTTAGTGGAAAAAAGTAAACATAATTCGTTAGCCTTAGTTCATTTTTTCCCTTCTATGACTGGTATGTAATAAACGAGAGCTGGCATCACATTGTAGTAATTATAGATGTATCGATCTTTAACTTGAATATGAAAATCAAATCGACCAAAAGTCATTTAGATTGAAATTCAAACATAAGCGAGGTAATACTCAGCTAATGATAGGGATTGATTTAAGAGGCTGCTCTCGTTGTAATAAATGACTGCAGCCTCTTTCCTTTGTAAGAATTTCTTTTAAATAATATAATAATAGATAACAATAATTAGTTGTCGGTTATTTTATTGTTTCTGTAATCACAGAAGTTCCTTTCCAGGGATTTTACTTTTTATTATATAATTCACGTAGTTCTTCTTTGGCAGCAGTAAGGATTTTTTTGTCTTTAGCTGGTAATTTTTTACCTGCCCGATTAATATAAAAATTAAGCATTGACATGGCTGACTGAAGCGGAGTGCCTTTCCTGCGCTTACTGTGATCAGAGGATTTTTTAAGAGACCTGGCTACAGTACGTGGATTCTTCGATTTAAAGATTTTCGATTTCAAATCTAATGCGTCACTGCTTTGCGCTACCTTTGCCGACCACCTTCCCGATTTTTTTCGTGTAGCTTTTTTAGTTGGTCTTCTTGCTGTCTGCCTTGTCATAATCCGTTGTTAAATTGATTTACTTTCCGTGATCTTTTTTTATTTCTTCTTTACTATCAAAAACAAATACACCACATGGCATTCTTTTTTGCAAAGAAAATCCTTTCTGAAAATGGCATGGAAATTTAGCGCATCCTGAAATAACAGCGGTTGGTCATAAGGCTGTGATACTATTTAATTAATACTGATCAATGAAGGAAAACGAAAGACCACCTGCTATTCTTATTGTCAACGGAGGGTCTTCAAGCGTCAAGTTTGCTGTTTTCCTTATCGCTGATCAGTTAAATTTATTTCTGGAAGGACAGGTAAAAAACATCAACACCGACCATGCTTTTTTGCAATGGAGCCGAAAAGACGCAGATCACAATGAAAAGATTTCTTTTGGGAAGGACGATTTGATTGCTCAGGCCATTATTAATATAATCGAAAATGAATTAACTGTTTCGCTGATCGCAGTTGCGCATCGCATTGTGAATGGCATGCGTCATACCGAACCGGAATTGATCACTCCGCAGCTAATAGCTGAACTGAACGAAATTAGTTTTATTGATCCTGATCATCTGCCCGCAGAGATAGAATTTATTAAACAATTCCAGCAACGATATCCCCACCTGAAGCACATTGCCTGTTTTGATACGGCTTTTCATTCCACTATGCCGGGCGTTGCCAAATGGATTCCCATACCATGGAAATTCTACACAAAGGGAATTCATCGATATGGTTTTCACGGAATCTCCTATTCTTTTTTAATCGAAGAGCTTCAGCGGAAGGCAGGTAAAGAAGTGGCCAGTGGAAAAGTAATTCTTGCCCATCTTGGTAGCGGAGTAAGCCTTGCCGCAGTAAAGGAGGGAAGAAGTATAGATACCAGCATGGGCTTTACGCCAACTTCAGGAATTCCCATGAGTACGCGAAGTGGTGACCTTGACCCGGGAGTAATTAATTACCTCATGAGAAAAGAACATCTCGCAATCGATCAGATCAACGACATGCTCAATCACGAATCGGGATTAAAGGGAATCTCGCAACGGAGCGGTGATATGCAGGAGTTACTTGAAAGGGAAAATAGCGATCAGCACGCAAAGGATGCGATTGAATTATTCTGCTATCAAACCCGTAAGTGCATTGGCGCAATGGCCGCTGCATTGGGTGGACTGGAGGCACTTGTATTTTCAGGAGGTATTGGCGAGCAATCTCCCGCTATACGAGAACGTGTTTGTATGAACCTGGAATTTCTGGGAATACAAATCGACACGGAAAGAAACAGGAATAATGACTTTCTTATTTCTAATGCAGAAGCGAAAGTTCCCGTCTATGTTATTCCTACCAATGAAGAAGTAATGATGGCCAGGCTCACACAGCAACTGCTAGCACGTACCACTTAATAAAGCGATTATGGAATATCATACACTAATGGCTGAAAGAAATACAATTCCGGAAGAGATGTTTAAGCGAATGGATGCCTACTGGCGTGCAGCAAATTATTTATCGGTAGGACAGATTTATTTGTATGACAACCCTTTACTTAAACAACCCTTATCGCTGAAGCACGTGAAGCCACGATTGCTCGGCCATTGGGGAACCACTCCCGGATTGAATTTTATTTATGTTCATCTTAACCGGATCATCAACGAGTTTGATCTGGACATGATCTACATCACTGGCCCTGGTCATGGCGGACCAGGCATGGTGGCCAATACATACCTGGAAGGAACCTACACGGAAATTTATACGAACATCACACAGGATGAAGAAGGAATGAAAAAGTTATTCAAGCAGTTTTCATTTCCTGGAGGAATTCCCAGTCACGTAGCACCAGAGATTCCAGGCTCTATTAATGAAGGTGGTGAGTTAGGTTATTCATTAGTGCATGCCTATGGTGCGGCATTTGATAATCCGGATTTGATTGTTGCCTGTGTAGTAGGAGATGGAGAAGCTGAGACGGGAGCGCTCGCAACGAGTTGGCATTCCAATAAATTTTTAAATCCTGCTCGTGATGGCGCTGTTCTTCCCATTCTCCATCTCAATGGATATAAGATTGCAAACCCAACTGTTCTGGCGCGCATTCCGGACGAAGAATTGCTTCAACTTTTCGCAGGCTATGGATATAAGCCTTATGTTGTTCAGGGTGATGATCCGCAGCAGATGCATCGTGATATGGCGGCAACGCTGGATACCATCATCAATGAAATAAAATCGATACAGCATGAGGCACGAAGCAATGGTTTTAAAATTCGCCCCGCATGGCCGATGATTATTTTACGAACACCAAAAGGATGGACGGGACCCAAACAAGTGGATGATCTTCTGGTAGAAGGAACATGGCGTGCACACCAGGTTCCGTTGGATGGCTTAGCTAAAAATCCACAACACCTTCATCAACTTGAGCAATGGATGAAGAGTTATAAACCGGAAGAACTCTTTGATGAAAACGGTAAGCTCATAGAAGAACTTGCTGAACTTGCTCCTGCAGGAATAAAACGTATGAGTGCCAATCCACATGCCAATGGTGGATTCTTATTGAAGGAGCTTCTGCTTCCGGATTTTAAAGACTATGCAGTGGATGTTTCCATTCCTGGCAAATCAACAGCCGAGTCCACTTCGATCATGGGCGCACTGATACGGGATGTAATGAAGCTGAATGAAGCCAACGGAAATTTCCGTGTATTTGGCCCGGATGAAACTGCTTCTAATCGCCTTTCAAAAGTATTTGAAGTGACCGATAAAATATCTGTAAGTAAGATTATAAAAACCGATGAGCACCTCTCTGCAAACGGAAGGGTAATGGAAGTATTGAGCGAACACTTATGTCAGGGGTGGCTCGAAGGTTATTTACTCACCGGCCGTCATGGGTTATTCTCTTGTTATGAAGCATTCATTCACATTGTAGACTCCATGTTTAATCAGCATGCGAAATGGTTACAGTCCACACGCGATCTTTCATGGCGCAAACCCATAGCTTCATTGAATTACCTGCTTACTTCACACGTATGGAGGCAGGATCATAATGGTAACAGTCATCAGGATCCTGGCTTTCTTGATTTGGTAGCTAATAAGTCATCTGATATTGTGCGCATTTATTTGCCACCTGATGCAAACACCCTTTTATCAGTTACGGATCACTGTTTGCGTAGTCGTGACTATATCAATGTGATCGTTGCGGGCAAGCAGCCGGAGTTGCAATGGCTATCCATCGATGAAGCGATTACCCATTGCGCTGCGGGAATGGGAATCTGGTCATGGGCAAGCAATGATCATAATGCCGGTCCGGATGTGGTGATGGCATGTGCAGGTGATGTTCCCACCCTGGAGACATTAGCAGCCGTAAAAATACTCAGACAACATTTTCCTGAATTAAAAATACGTGTCATCAACGTGGTTGACCTGATGACGCTTGAACCTGAAGATGAACATCCTCACGGGTGGAAAGACAACGATTTTGACTCCCTGTTTACAACCGATAAGCCCGTCATCTTTGCTTTTCATGGTTACCCGACACTGATACACCGGCTGACCTATAAAAGAACTAACCATGATAATTTTCACGTGCATGGTTATAGAGGAGAAGGTACAACCACCACGCCATTTGACATGGTCGTGTTAAACAAGCTGGATCGTTTTCATCTGGCAGCCAACGTAATTGATCGCCTTCCTCACCTTGGATCGAAGGGAGCTCATTTTAAACAGTACGTGCAACAGAAATTATCAGATCATAAAAGATATACCGAACTCCACGGTGAAGACCTGCCGGAGATTCGTGATTGGAAATGGGCAGATGATATCACCAATGAAAAAGCTGAAGATAAATAAAAATAGTAATCCAATCTGAAGTTTGTTATCATGAAATATCCTGTTGAAGATATTCACACGTTGTCCGTAGAGGATGCGATCAAATCACTGGAGACAGATGCGTCAAAAGGATTGTCTGCCTCAGAGGCAGAGAAAAGAAATAAGGAATTTGGTCTGAATAAGTATGAGGCGCAGAAGCAAAAGAGTATTCTCATGATGATGCTCCTGCAATTCAAAAGTCCTATTGTTTATCTGTTAGTAGTTGGTTCCGCTGTCTCCTTATACTTTAAAGACTATCCTGAGTCAATTGCTATTGCAGCTGTGATCCTGATCAATGCGCTCATTGGCTTTTTCATGGAACTGCAAGCACGTCTTTCAATGAACGCCTTGCAGAAAATGGATGTGATCAAATCGCAGTTGCTACGCGATGGAAAAGTAATTGAAGTGCCTTCAGAAAATGTTACTCTGGGAGATATTGTAGTACTTGAAGCCGGAGACCTGATTCCCGGAGACGGAAGACTGATGGAGACTAATCAGCTTCAAAACGATGAATCATCTCTTACGGGAGAATCTCTTCCTTCAGAAAAAAACACGGAGCCTATTTCTAAAGATGCTGCCTTGGGAGATAGGCATAACATGGTATTCAAAGGATCATCGGTAGTGAATGGTAAAGGGAAAGCGGTGATCTCCGGCATTGCTAAAGAAACGGAGCTGGGAAAGATTACCTCTATGGTGGAGACGGCAGCCGAGACGGCTACTCCGCTGGATAAGAAACTCAATGCATTAAGTAAGAACCTCATCTGGGTAACATTGGCCATGACAATAATTTTTGCTGTGACAGGAATTATTCAGGGAAAGAAAGCGGTACTCATTATTGAGACGGCTATTGCATTGGCGGTTGCTGCTATACCGGAAGGATTACCTATCGTGGCCACTGTAGCGCTGGCTTACGGAATGTTACTGATGGCAAAACGGAATGCCATCGTAAAAAAACTTTCCGCTGTAGAGACATTGGGAAGTACTAACGTTATTCTCACCGATAAAACCGGTACGCTGACAGAAAATAAAATTCATGTGAACACACTTTCATTTCCCGATGAGAAAGTGCAGCTGGAAGTGGAGAATAATCAATTGAAATTCAACCAGGGTACGATAGAAAAAGGAAAAGAGAATTTTGAAAAAATAAAACGGATAGGTGCGCTTTGTAACAACGCTTCATCAAAGAAGGAGGGAGAGGAAGAAAAAGAAACAGGAGATCCTATTGAGATTGCCCTGAACCATCTGGTTGATGCGTCAGGTGCAAAAAAGGAAGAATTAAAAAAGCAATACGAACGTATCGATGAAATTCCTTTTAGTTCGGAGTTGAAAATGATGGCCACCTTACACAATGGCCCTGATAAAAAGTTCGTAGCAGTGAAAGGCTCGGTGGAGCATGTGCTGGAAAAATGTACGCAATCACAATCAGGTGCATCCATAACAGAAATGAGTGAAGAGATAAAGAAGTCAACACTCGAAGAATCAGAAAAGATGGCCGCAGATGGACTTCGTGTGCTGGCGTTTGCCTATAAGGAAGGAGAAGCCAATAAAGATAATCTATTGAATGACCTCATCTACGCAGGCATGATTGGGTTCCTTGATCCACCGCGGCTGGATATCAAAGAATCAATTCAGCAATGCAGGAAAGCTGGAATCAAAGTAGTCATGATTACCGGTGATCATCCGATGACGGCATTGAACATTGCGAAGAAGACCGGACTGGTTGAAGAGAACGAACAGAATGTCATTATAGGAAAAGATCTTCCTGAATCGATAACGGACGAATGGAAGAAGAAAATTCTTTCTACTTCTGTCTTTGCCCGAACTACACCAAAACAAAAACTGGACATTGCTGATGTTTTTCAGAAGGAGAAAAATATTGTGGCGATGACAGGAGATGGAGTGAACGATGCTCCCGCATTAAAGAAAGCCGATGTGGGCATCGCGATGGGACTAAGAGGTACACCTGTGGCCAAAGAAACAGCGAGCATTATTTTGAAAGACGATTCATTCACTTCCATCGCTGAAGCCGTGCGGCACGGAAGAGAAATATTTAAGAATATAAAAAAGTTTGTGATCTACCTGGTTTCCTGTAACCTGAGTGAAATACTGATTGTAACTATTCTTGGCTTTGTGGCTCCTTCTTCCACGTTGCTTCCGTTACAGATACTTTTCCTCAATATGGTGACCGATATATTTCCTGCATTGGCATTGGGGGTAGGAAAAGGAGAAAATTCAATTATGGATGAACCTCCTAAAAAATCAGATGACAAGATCGTATCAAGACAAGATTGGATTAAAGTTTCGATCTATTCAGTGTTTATGACACTTGCTGTTATCATCGCGGTCTTGTATGCAAAGTTCTTCATGAATGCCAACGATAGTGAGATGAACAACATTGCGTTCATTACGCTTACCTTCACTCAGCTTTTCCATGTATTCAATATGGCTTCCTTTCATTCAGGTATTTTTGTCAATGAAGTCACCCGTAACAAGTATATTTGGCTGGCACTATTGATTTGTACAGCCTTGCTGGTGGTGGTCTTCGCAGTGCCACAACTTCAACAGGTGCTTCAACTGGAAATGCTGCCGCTGAATTATTGGATTGTCGCTGCAGTATCCGCCTTATTGCCTTTGGTGCTCATTCAGATTTATCATCAGAGATTTATCATCAGATCAGAGTGGAATCCTGCGGAGTGAGACCCAATTTTGTGTTAAGCTAAGCACTACCTAGAAATGAGAATCAGTTTGATTTCGGAGCGAAAGAAGTGGTTAGCCATGGTGAAATCTCCACAATGCTTTATACTAAACTTAAATACCTTTTTGAAGTACATACTTTTTTAAATATTCCATTGATCCGTTCAGCCATAGCGTTTTCACAGGAGTCACCGTTATCCGTCATGCTAATTGCAATCCCAGCTTCTCTAAGCCTTTTCACATAATTAAAACTGCAATATTGTAAACCTCTATCGGAGTGATGAACCGGCCTGCCTTCATTCTTCGTACGAGTTGCTAAGGCCATATCCAATGCTTGAAGGCTTCCTTCGGTGGTAAGGAATGGATGAAGGCAGTGACCCCTACAATCATTCTGGAATGAGCACCTGTTATCAGAAAAAGGTAATTAAAATCACTCTCTACACAGATATAGGTTAGATCGCAGACCCAAACGCTATCATGCCATTTACCCTGGTCAGGCATAAGATTGTATAACTGCATAGAAAACACATCATTATAAAGTACTTTCTTTTTTTTATTTTGCTTAGTAGTTTAACTTATCTGATGGCTCAGGTCAAATCAGACTCAGTCAATGGGAATTCATCAGCACCGCCTCATGAAGAAAAATCCCATCATCTTACAGCGGATTGCAACACATCATTCCGGTTAAACGCGGCACAGAAACATTCTTATGCTGCATCAATACTTTGAACTTGTTTCCCATCCCGTAAAGCAGTGTTATTACCTGCCGGAAATCCTTCTCATTAAGCTTACCGCTTTTCTTCTGATGTTCCAATGTTCGGATGCAATTCACTAATCCCAGTGAATGGAGAAAATTATTTTGATTGGTAAAACCTCCCGGCACTAAGCCATACCGCATACCCCCGCGATTTAGCGCAGAGAAATTCACATGCGCGGTGATATCTTTGTGGCCCACGTGTTCATACGGATTTTCAGATACCTTTTGCTGATGGTAGCACATCAGCGTTCCTGCTGATCTGCGCGGATGGTAATATTCCCAGGACGGGTAGCCGTAGTCAATGGTCAAAACAAAACCGCGATCCAGCACACCAGCCACATCGGTAATCCATTCTTTTGCCTGCAAGTTGATTTCGGTACGATAATTGGCCGGAAGCTTAACGTGCTCTTCTTCCAAGTAGGATTTCAAAATAGGCGAAGCAGGAATGGTTGTCTCGGTAAATCCATTCGTGTAGTCCACACAGACTTCCATTAATTCCTGCTTCATAATCACCTGATGGATGGAGAAATTGTCAAGAACTTCATTAGTGAAAACACAGCTGGTGAATGCACCAATTTCAATCACCGAGCGATACCAGTTTACCTTTCCTTCATGGCGTATGATTTGTCGCTCCTGGGCGCACATGGTCCCACTCTTTTCAATAATGCAATAGCTGATATGGTCATAGAGCGCAGAATGGCTCTTCAGGTAGTTCAGGATATCGTTACAAAGAATACCTGTGCCCGCTCCGAATTCAATTAATGTAAAAGCGCCCTTTCCCATTGCACACCACATTTCTTCCAGCTGTCGTGCAATCATTTGCCCAAAGAGTTCTGAAAGGACGGGACTCGTATAATAATCCCCTCGCGGACCTAATTTCTCGTGTGCACTTGTGTAATATCCAAGCTCGGGATAATACAATGCCATTTCCATAAAATCACGAAAAAGCATTGGACCTTTTTGTTTAATAGACTGTATAATGATTTCCTGCACCGACACGAAGAAAGATTTTAATAAAAACAAGCCATCTTTTTCCCTGTCTCTTTTGGGGAATGAAACTTTAAGAACATGAAATAATTTCATCAACCCGTATAAAGACATGTACTTTCGCTTACGCCTCTATCTATTTTTTTACAGTTTAAAATGAATTTTTTGGTGCATCTCAGAAAGGCTGGTAAACTTTTGTCTGGGTTACATGGAATTCGCTCCACCCGTTCACGGCCTGGGTGACCTTTCTGAATTCTTGGTTACTTGCCCTGTTTGCCAGTGGACAGAACAAGACACACTGACCTCCTCCCAACAAAACATTCATCGTATATTTGGCTGCATAGCAAAACAAAAAACATACTATGGGCTTAAGGGAAAAAGCACAATTTTTTTTTAGCTTTTTAGGAGCATTTAACGGGCTTATTCTTGGTATTTATTTCATCTTTTTCACATCCAAAAAATACTTGTCAAATTACCTGCTGGGCGCGTTGTTACTGGTGCTGAGCATTAGAATAGGAAAATCGGTTGTGTACTTCTTTGATCATGGTTTACCCAAAATATATCTGCAGGTTGGATTGACAGCCTGTTTTTTCATTGGTCCATTTTTGTATTTTTTTATCAAATCCGAAATCAACCAAATTGGAAAACTGCCAAAAGCGTGGATCGGGCAGACAATAGTCTGGTTGCTCTTAATTGTATTGGTGGGTGTTATTTATCCTTATGAACAATTTCCATCAGTATGGGGAAAATTCATTATACGTCTTATTTACCTGCAGTGGGGTTTGTATATCGCTTTTTCGATTTTTTTATTGATACCTCTTTTAAAAAAAATCATTCAAAAAGAAAATTTGAAGACGTATGAAAAATGGATCTTAACTATTTGTGGAGGTGTGCTAATCGTGTATGTATCCTACGTATGGGCAATTTTAAATATCACCAAAGGCAGCTATATCAATGGAGCACTCTATTTTTCGCTCATCATTTATCTCGTCATATTTGTACTTCTGTACCGCAGGAAAACAAATGACTTGTCTTCATTTGGTACCCAAAAATACCTTGACAAAAAGCTGACGGACAAGGATGCACAGCAAATAGTTGTGCGATTAAAAAGAGTCATGACGGAAAAGGAACTCTTCAAAAATCCAAATCTGAGGGTAAATGATCTTGCTAAAGAACTTAATATTTCGGGCCATCAGCTATCGCAGATTCTAAATGACAATCTGGAGAAGAATTTCTCGCTGTTTGTTAATGAATATCGAATCAACGAAGCCTGTACACTATTGTCAAAAAAAGGAAACTTGACAATAGAAGCTATCGGTGATGAGGTAGGATTTAACTCCACGTCTACTTTTTTTTCAGCTTTCAAAAAAATTAAAAGCCTGACACCCAGTGCATATCAACAGACAGCTACTCCGGATTTATAAAACCGTAGTACTGAAATTGGGTTTTTACACCTTCATCTTAAAAGCATACCAGAACTTTGAACAACAAAAGGAAAAGCGTTTCCTTTTGACAACCCTGGAAATACTTTTATTATGAAAAATGTAATCTTATCGGTGTACCTGTTTGCCATTTTTTCTTCCGCATTTTCACAAAATACCCTCACCGAAAGGCAATTAATAGAGAATACAATACAACTGTATTTTGATGGTTGGGCAACAGGTGATACAACCAAATTAGGTAAGGCAATGCACGCCTCTTGTCATTTAAAAAATTATGGAGATGGGAAGTTCACCCAGTTTTCGAGACATCAGTATCTCAGTTTATTCAAGCTTCATGCGAGACCTGATAACCTCGGCACCCGTATAGTTGCCCTTGACATTACCAACAATATGGGCAGTGCAAAAGTGGAAATCAGCACGGAGCGGAATTTGTTCACGGACTATTTTAACCTTATGAAAACCAATGAAGGTTGGGTGATTGCTGATAAAGTATCCACCAGAACATCCCACAAAATCTTTGATGTTAACGCCATACAACTTCAGCGAGAGGTGATCACAGAAGGGCTGAAACGCCCTTGGAGTATTGCGTTTATATCAGAAGATGAAGTGCTGATTTCAGAGAAAGAAGGTGATCTGATAAAATTCAATTTGACGAATAAAGAAAAGATCAAGATACAAGGCTTTCCGGCCGACCTGGAAGATAGCCTGGGCGGTTTTGGCGACAACACCGGTAAATTTGAAGTTTTGCTTGATCCTGATTTTAAAAGTAATAAATATGTCTACCTCTCTTATGCTGCTAAAGCCAGAGGAAGAACGACCAAAATTATCAGAGCAGTATTGGAGAAAGAATCCTTAAAACAAATCAAAGTGCTTTTTGTAGCTGAACCATATACTTATCAACGAGTGCATTATGGTGGTGGTATGGCTTTTGGAAGTGATGGCAAATTGTACTTTACTATTGGCGAGCGGCTATTTACTGAAAAGGATGAACCGGCCGTTCCAATAGCTCAGAACGTGGAAGATAAAAGAGGAAAAATTTATCGGATAAATTCTGATGGAACTATTCCGAATGATAATCCGGATTTTGGACTAAAAGCAACTCCGGGATTATATGCTTCAGGCATCAGGGCGTCACAAGGTTTGACTGTTGATCCCGTTACCGGAAAAATATGGTTCAGCGAGCATGGCACTCACCAAGGAGATGAAATTAATGTGCTAAAGGCCGGAGCCAATTATGGTTGGCCCATGAAGACAAGTGGCAAATACCGTTTTGCGGAATTTGCACCAACGCCCATCGCAGGAAACAGCTACACAGATCCTGTTTGGTCGTGGTTGCAAACTGTTGCACCTACTGGTTTGCATTTTTATTCAGGTAATGAATTTGCTGCCTGGAATCATAATTTATTCATCGGTGGTTTATCGACAGGTAGTATATGGCGGATGGTTATCGAAGGGGAAACCATAAAAAGTGCCGAGGAATTATTTACAGACAATCGATTGAGAATAAGGAAAGTGGTACAGAGTCCCTTGGGTAAATTGTATATACTATCCGATGAGGTAAATGGTAAATTGATAAGAATAAAAAACGCGATATCCAAATAGGCTATTTTGCGGTTCTACATGTAGAGCGGGATGATATTTTTTAAGAACTGTGTCAATATTCCTTTTACTTTTTTTTCTATTGATAACGGTGATCGCTTCTGCATAAGTATCGCAAGAAGTGATCTGTTGCTTATCTGGGACCGTAACGCATCGAAACCTTCCAAATTAACTTTGGAAGGTTTTTTTGTTTTTAGGCCACTGTCTAAAACGCTACCTGGAGACGATCTTAAGATAGGGATTCGGAAGTTGAAATACAGGTCAATTTTACCCACTGATTTATTCAATTGCATGTGTTCTATGATTGAATATCTTAACTTCGATTTGAGATAAACCCGGGGATATATTGACGGGCGTGAGGACAATGTGGCGTTTGCAACATTAATGTATGAGTAGTCAATGGAGACATTGGTGATGAATGATGGAAAATGTGTCTGACTGCTGGTGCTGATATGAGCATTTGCCAGCAATGCAGTACGACTGTTAACAATGGATACGGTAATTAAACGAAGATATGATTGACCACTATGAAGTGAGGAATACAGAAATGAGGGACCTGGAACTCATCTTCGGGTTGTTTGAACAATCGATTAGTTACCAGGAGAAAAATGGTTTTCCTGTTTGGAGAAACTATGACCGGAATGCCATCATCAAAGACATCGAAAATGAAACTCAATATAAAGTAGTCATCGACTCGAAGATCGCTATCGTGTTTAGCGCAGGCTATGCGGATAAAATTATTTGGCGTGACTTTGACAAAGGAGACTCCATTTATCTTCATCGGATCGTAGTTAATCCGGAGTTTAAAGGACAGAAGTTATTTGGAAAAATAGTGGACTGGGCGATACGTCATTGCAGACAAAGAGAACTACAGCGTATCCGCATGGACACCTGGGCTGCCAACTCAACGATAATCGAATACTACCAGACTTTTGGATTTATTATCATTGAGAACTATACCACCCCTTACAGTACTGAATTACCTGTGCATAACAGAAATTTGGCATTGACCCTTTTGGAGTATAAGCTGACAGATAATGACCAGCGATGACTTCGTCAATTTAAAAGCCTGTGACAGAACTGGTTTACTATTTATGCGGAGATACCGAAGTAACTTAGCCTTGAAAGTTCCTGAGTCGTTTTATCTTTTATGTATCACAATTGTTACAATCCTACCGTTTAGAGTGTATCGTTTCTGATACATTTCGAGTGGTAGTAGTCTTTTGTAGCAACAGTAACGTTTGATTTTCAATTAGTTGTAACGATGGCACTCTAATTGGAGAGAGCCATTTCAAATTGATACTTGCCATGATCAGGAATTATCTCATTACTACCTTTCGTAATTTCATCCGGAATAAAAATTATACCCTCATCAATGTGGTAGGGTTAAGTGTGGGGATCACGGCTTGTGTGATTATTTACTTATTGATCAGCTATGAGCTGAATTTCGACAAGTTCAATACAAAGTACGATCGCATTTACCGCATCGTTCAGCAATCTTTTTCTACTTCGGGTACCGATTATGGTGCTGCTATCCCATATCCCATTACCTCCACATTCAGAAATGATTTCCCTGATGTTCCATTGGTAACCGGTATCCATTATCAGGAAGACGTGCTCATGAAAATAGGAACTGAAAAGCAGCGCATACATTCTATCGTGTTTGCCGATTCGCTTTTTTTCGATGTCTTTGATTTTAAAGTGTTGTCAGGTAATCCTAAAGTAGAATTAGGAGAACCAGGCAAAGTGTTTCTTACAAAATCCCTGGCAGACAAAATCATGAAGGGCCGCGATCATCTTACCATCACTCTGGATAATCAGATGGAATTGGAAGTGGCGGGCATCATTGCTGATCCTCCTGCCACCTCGCACATTACGTTTTCCATGCTCGTCTCTTATCCTTCGCTTACACCGGCATTTTTAAACGGTCTTCCGCTCACAGAATGGGGTATGACGGTAGCGGGTTATACTTATTTTGTTCTGCCCGAAGGAATCAACAACAGCACCATTGAACAACGCCTCGAAGGGTTGGTGAAAAAATATAAGCCGGACGAAGTGGGCAAGCGCAAGTATTTGACTGAGCCCATGAGTGATTTTCATTTCAGTAAAGAGTACACTGAAGAACCTGGACCTGTAAATGTGGATGTAAGCAATCTGGTGACGATGGGCGTGCTGGGTATTTTTATCCTGGCGATTGCCTGCATCAATTTTGTGAATCTGGCTACTGCGCTTGCCATCAGGAAATCAAAAGAGATCGGCATCCGCAAAACATTGGGTGCAAAACGCTGGCAGCTTACCTTGTATTTCCTGGGAGAGACTTCACTCATCATCCTGATCTCGGTTCTCATTTCGCTGGGTGTTACTGAGTGGATGCTGAAATGGATCAACGGATTCCTGGATAAGAAGATGGACATGAGCCTGTTTAGCAATCCATCACTTGTTCTGTTTCTGATCGGGATGATGGTGTTTGCTACTTTGTTCTCAGGATTCTATCCGGCTGTAATATTGTCTGGCTTTAACCCGGTGACTGTGTTGAAAAATAAAATGTCGTCACAAGGTTCGGGCACAAGTGTTCGCAAGGTATTGGTGGTATTCCAGTTTACGATTGCCCAGATACTGATCATCGGAACATTGATTGTTGCCAACCAGATGAATTATTTTCGTAATAAATCACTGGGCTTCGAAAAGAATGCCATCATCAATGTAAACGTTCCGGACAACAAACCAGAGTTGATGGAATCATTTAAAACAAGATTAGATGGTATAGCCGGTGTGGGTACGGTCTCTTTTTCTCTGGGCGGTCCTACTTCGTATAATAATTTCGGAACGGGCAGCTATCTTACTGAAAAAGGAAAAGAGGATGGATTTACCATTAGTGTGAAGCCAGTCGATCGTTTTTACCAGGAGGTTTATGGTTTGAAATTGAAAGCCGGCAGATGGTTTACCGAGGCAGAAGAAAAATCGGTGGATAAATCGATTCCCAAAGAAGACAGAAGATACGTATACATTGTGAATGAAGCCTACGTGAAAAAGGCCGGATATACCCATGCTGCGGACATCCTTGGTAAATACATCACCACCGGGGTAAACGACATCAGCGCAGAAGTGGTGGGCGTTGTGGCCGACTTCCACATTACTTCCCTTCACGAAGAGATCATTCCTACTGTTCTCTTAAACTTTCCTTACTTCTATTATGATGCTGGTATAAAAATAAGCGGAAGCTCCTACAGTGAAGTAGTTAAGGAAATAGAAAAAGTATTTGAAACGGTATATCCGGAATATGAATTCCGTTATGAATTTATGGATCAGCACCTGGCGCAGCAATATCGTCAGGATGAGCGTACGTTTACCTTGTTCCAGTTATTTTCGGGAGTATCCATCTTTATTGGTTGCCTGGGATTATATGGGTTGGTTTCCTTCATGGCCAACCAGAAACTGAAAGAGGTAGGCATCCGGAAAGTACTGGGAGCATCCGTCAGTAATATTGTATTGCTGTTCGGCAAAGAATTCATCAAACTTATTTTGATTGCTTTTGTAGTGGCAGCACCACTGACCTGGTATTTTATGCGCGAATGGCTGAATACCTTTGCTTACCGCACTCCGATTGAATGGACCAATTTTATTATCGGTATTTCGGTAACACTGGTCATCGCTTTGCTTACCGTAAGCTACCGTTCCATCCGTTCTGCCGTGATTAATCCGGCAGACGTGCTTCGCACGGAGTGATTAAGACTGGCCATGTTTCCCGCCAGTCATGGTAGTTATATAGGTGAGTTCATGTCGCCTGATCCGGACAGTAAGGTACGGAACTGTTTGCAGCGATGCTGAAGGAATATCTTTCCGCAGCAATGCCCGGGAAGAAGTAGGGACAAATAATTCATTCATACCTCACATTCAATCCCCTGCTGGTTTCTTAACATTAAGACGCTGAGCTTAGAAATTCAACGGGAATAGGCAGGTACGTTTCACTTCCTTAAGCAATGACTATTTTTACTGGAATGAGCTGAAAATCGCTCGCTATTTTTGTAATTTAGGCATCTAACGAAATATGAAAGCAATACAATACACTGCCTTTGGCGATTCTTCTGTTTTAAAGTTCAACGAAGTAAGCAAACCCGTTCCCGGGGACGATGAGGTGTTAATAAAATTAGCTGCCATAACGGTTAATCCATTCGATATAAAAGTTCGCTCCGGTTCCATGCAGAAAATGATGCCTTTACAGTTGCCTTATATCCCGGGTTCCGATGTGTCGGGAGTAATTGAAGAGGTAGGAAGTAAAGTAACGCGTCTGAAAGTAGCAGATCATGTGTTCGGTACTACCTTTGGTGGAGCGTATGCCCAGTACATTGCTATTAAGGAAGCACAGGTTGCAATCAGACCAGATAATACTTCTGCCGCTGAAGCAGCTGCACTTGCTGTTCCACTGGTAACTTCTTACAGCTTATTAGTTGAAACAGCCCGTTTGCAGGCAGGCCAGAAAGTATTGATACATGGCGCTTCCGGTAGTGTAGGCAGTGTACTGTTGCAGATGGCAAAAGCGCTTGGTGCTTACGTGATCGGAACAGCTTCTGCAGAAGGAGTGAATAAAGTAAAAGAAGCGGGAGCGGATGAGGTGATTGATTATAAGAACGCAGACTTTACACAACATGTAAAAAATGTTGATCTCGTGGCTGACCTCGTGGGTGGTGAAACACAAAACAAATCGTTCCGTGTATTAAAGAAAGGGGGGAAGCTGATCAGCATTGTGATGCCTCCTTCCGCAGAATTAGCCAAACAATTTGAAGTGACTGCTCAATTTATCAATTCAACACCCTCCTTTGAGAAACTGGAATTTGGAAAAAAACTCGTGGAGCAAGGGAAAATCACAGCTTCTATTTCTAAAACAATGAAATGGGAGCTTGCTGCTCAGGCGCAGGACCTGATTTCGGCCGGAGGTATCAACGGTAAAATTGTGCTGGAAATAAACTGAAGATCTTCCCGGAAGGACAATCAGGTTCAATCATATCAAGCAATCAGCTATTGTTACTCAGCAAAGACATGTTTTTTAATGAACGTGTTGTGGTCACTCCACCCTCTTTATTAAAAGATAGCGGAGTCACTTTATAATTTAAGCCTGCAGCTGTACCACTCGTTACATCGATAGTCACTCCTGTTATTTTGCCCGCCATATCCGAGGACATTGGCCATCAAAGGAAGTTTTTTTCAACATCGTGACTTCTTCCATTTCCGGATAATAGCATCCATTGCTCTTGGATCATTGGCTATTATTGATGAACCTAAACTAAAGTTTTTTTATCGAACTTGTAACCATTGTCAACTATGGAGGTTTACCTCTTTGAAAAATCCGGATTTGGAAACACTTGCTGATAACTCCCTGATGATCAAGGTACGCGATGGCGACCTCGATAAACTGGGCCTGCTTTTTGAACGCTACAAGAAACCGTTGTATGGCTTCTTCTATGGAATGAACCGCGATCAGGACCTGAGTGAAGACCTGGTGCAGAACACGTTCTTCCGGATTATGAAATACCGCCATTTGTTCCGCGGAGATGGCGACTTCAGAACCTGGATGTTTCACATTGCGCGTAATGTGAGCCATGACCACTTCCGTAAGGATAAGCTGAAGGCAAAAGAGGATGTAGACAAGTGGCAAGACCGGCTGGGACATAATGAAAACCAGTCGGCTGAAATGCAGCAGCACGAAGAACAGCAGATGCTCTCCATGGCCATGGACAGGCTGCCTGCCGAAAAACGCGAGATTCTTTTGCTAAGTAAATACCAGGACAAGAAGTACAAAGAGATCGGGGAGATCATGGGATGCTCGGAAGGAGCCGTGAAAGTAAAAGTGTTCCGGGCATTGCAGGAATTGAAAGTAGTGTATCAGCAGTTGGAAAAGAGGATGTGAAATAGTTACCCATTTCTGGTTCCCGGTGAACGGAACAGGAATGAATTACAGGGCAACAAATACAGTTATGAAAAAGTCAGAAATAGAAGAGTTGGTAGCAAAATACAATGAAGGGTTAACCGATCCTTCGGAAGCGAGGTTGCTTGAGCAGCTGATCGAAGAAGGAAAGGTAGAACTATCGCAGCTTCATGAGCTTGGCACCTTAGAGGAACAGCTTTTGAAAAGTGAAGAAGCGGCACCTTCATTGAAAATGGATGATGCTTTTTATACCATGCTTGCGGAAGAAAAACGTAAAACCAGAAAAAGTGCTTTCCGCTTTTCTCTTCCTGACTGGAACGTTCTGTTTCCCCGTCTGGCTTTTGCTACGGTGCTGATTGTGGTGAGTTTTGCAGGTGGATTTTTTCTACAACGGCCATCGCCCGGCAGCGAGGATGTGAGCAGGCTGACGCAAGAGGTGAGCGACCTGAAAGAAATGATGATGCTTTCCCTCCTGGAGAAAGAATCTGCCACGGAGCGTTTGCGTGCGGTGAGTCTTACCAACGAAATGAGTGAAGTAAGCGACAAAGTAACCAATGCATTGTTTGAAACTTTGAACAACGATGAGAGTGTAAACGTACGCCTGGCGGCACTGGAAGCATTGAAACCGTATGTCCGCGATGGTAACGTAAGGAAAAAACTGGTGGTTTCTATTGGCAAGCAGGATTCGCCTCTTGTGCAGGTCGAACTGGCCCAGCTGATGGTCGAGCTCCAGGAAAAGAAATCGGTGAAAGAATTGAAGAAACTACTGGAGAACGACCGCACCGCGAAAGAAGTGAAAACAAAAATAAGAGAAAGTTTAGAGGTACTGATTTAAAAACAATTCTCCCACCGCAATGCACTGCAGGCATGCGTAAAGGAGGAGAGAAACAAAAAAACAAAACAATGAAAACGAAACTATATGTACTACTGATGGTAAGCTTATCCATCGGTGCCTGCGCCCAGACGTTCACCGAGAAGATCACGAAAGAACTGACCTTCGAAAAGAAGGCGCCACACAATGCGCTCCTGGTATTCAACCTGAATGGCGATATCAAAGTAGAAGGCTATGACGGAGATAAGATTGTGGTGGAAGTTGAGAAGATCATTAATGGTAAAACACAGGCACGCCTGGATAAAGGTAAAGCTGAAATTCAGCTGGGTGTGATGGACCGCGCGGATACCATTATATTATATGTGGAGGGGGTTTGTAATGAGTTTGGTAAAACGAAAAGAAAAGGAGACAGACGCAGCAGATGGAATAACTGGGGATATAACTGGAATGACTGCAATGGCAACAACTGCAACAACGACAAGGAATATGATCACGAAATGAATTTTACGATCAAGGTGCCCCGCTCCATTAACCTGCTTACCTCTACCATCAATAACGGAGACATTGCCATCACCAACATCAATGGCTACCTGCTGGCGGATAATATTAATGGTAACATCCGGCTGAAGAATATTTCAGGTGCGACCAATGCCTCTACCATCAATGGCGATGTGGACCTGGATTATGTAACCAACCCTCCGGGCGACTCGCGGTACTATACATTGAATGGCGACATCAATGCAAACTTCAAAAAGGGGCTTTCGGCCAACCTTGCCTTTGAAAGTTTTAATGGAGAATTTTTTACTAATGTGAACAGACTTGAAACATTGCCTGTAACAGTAGAGAAGAAAGCAAGCGGTGAAGGTATCAAATACAAAGTAGGCGGCAATCGCTACAAGGTGGGCAGCGGTGGTGTACTGCTGGACTTTGAAACCTTCAACGGCAATGTGTACCTGAAAGAAAAAGAAAATTAACAGGCGAAAGCCGTAAAAGATTTAACAACAGACGAAAATGAAAAAGATATTTTATAACCTATTGATTGCTTTTGTATTGACAATGACTTCGCTTTCTGCATGGGCGCAAAGCAGTGGTAACGAATTTATCATACCGTTGAGTGATCCCAACAAGCGAACTAAACTGAAAGCGCATCTGAATTCAGGTTCCATCACCATCAAGGGCAGCGCGCGTAAGGATATCCTGGTAAAGTATCAGGATGGAGAAGAACAAAAAGGTAAAAACCAAAGCAAGGATGGCTTGCGCAGAGTTGGCGGTGGTGGCATGGAACTGGAGGCCAGCGAGAACGAAAATACGGTGAAGATCAGTTCCAGTTCAGGTAATACTGAAATTGACCTGGAGATAGAAGTACCCGCTGGTACAGACTTGTATGCAGATACCTTTAATGATGGCGAACTGGTGGTTAGCAATGTACAGGGAGAGCTGGAATTGAAAAACTACAATGGAGAGATTACCGCATTGAATATCTCCGGCTCATTGATTGCCACTACCTACAATGGGGATATCAAAATCGCGTTCGATAAGGTGACGGACGGAGTGCCGATGTCGTATGTGACCTACAATGGAAATGTTGATCTTACTTTGCCCGGAGCAACCAAAGCATCGCTGAAGATGAAAACACAACAGGGCGAAATCTACACCGGCTTCGAAATGAACATTACGTCAAGTGGCCTGGTACAAAACAAAGACAGCAAGAGTGGCACATTCAAAGTTTCCATTGACGAATGGAAGAGGGGAGAGATCAACGGGGGTGGCCCGGAGTTTACGTTGAAGACCAATAACGGAGATATTTACATCCGTAAGAAATAAGATTGATGTAAAGTGAAGACATGCATTAATAAACAGTTGAGGGATTGAACGCCAGCGTTCAATCCCTCAACTGTTTTAAGGGCAATAAACAGCTATTTTAATGACCTTCTTATCAGGTGATGACCTTCAACACCTGCAGCTTAAGATAAGTGATAAGGACAGTTTACCGAATCTCTGCTGTAGTGAAGTTTATCCTGGCATCAATTAAAATGATCATTACAAAAAACTACTCCACAAGCGTTTTCTTTTTACTTTCACGGCATGCAGCCAAAAGAATCATCGCGCCTGGTTTCGCTGGATTTCCTTCGCGGATTCATTATGGTGCTGCTGGCTTTGGAGAGCACGCATTTATACGATCATCTTTTTGATCTCAGCGCAGGACATTCTATTCAGCATTTCTTTGTTCAGTTCTTTCATCATCCCTGGCATGGCCTGCGATTTTGGGATTTGATTCAGCCCTGCTTTATGTTTATTGCCGGTACCGCATTGGCATTGTCGCTGCACCGGCAACAGCAGCAAGGCGTGAGCTGGAATGCTGCGTTCCGTAAAACCCTGAAGCGATCTGCCTGGCTTTTCTTCTGGGGAGTACTGGATTATGCAGTAAGAGCCGAAGGATTGTCGTTTGAGCTGTGGGACGTATTGACACAGTTATCGTTTACTACACTGGTTGCTTTTCTCATTTTCCGGTGGTCAGTGTCTTCCCAGATAGCCGTCAGCATTGGCCTCCTGATTTTAACGGAAATACTTTACCGGTTCACCAGCATCCCTGGCTTTGATCAACCCTTTACCGATCAGCACAACTTTGGTAATTATATCGATCTGTTGTTAATGAATAAAATAAACAGTGGAGGCTGGGTAGCCATTAATTGTCTCCCTACTGCGGCACACACCATCTGGGGCGCGATCGCAGGCAAGCTGTTGCTATCGGATAGGAGCGAGCGTGATAAAGTGATGTTCCTGGCTGGCGGAGGATTGATTTGCCTGCTGACGGGTTATGCGCTGGATTGGACCATCACACCCATCATCAAACGAATAGCCACCAGCTCATTTACTTTTGTATCGGGCGGGTGGTGTTTATTAAGCCTTGCCTTTTGCTATTGGTGGATAGATGTGAAGAACCACAAGCGCTACCTCGCTTTCTTCACCATTGTAGGAATGAACTCCATTTTTATCTACCTGTTCTTTGAGATTGTGGGTGCCCGCTGGTTCAATGACTATGTGGCTGCAATTACCAATGGACTGATGGATATGGGCCGCTTTCCGGATGCGATGAAACTCATCCTTACCTCCCTTTTTATCTTTGCATTGGAGTGGGGCATGTGCTATTTTCTTTACACAAAAAAGATTTTCTTCCGTCTTTAAGGGAGCTTACCGGGTGAATCATCCTCTCGTATAATGATCCTGGCCCCGCTGGGTTATTATGAGTAAATTGGAGCTTCGTTAAAGACTTAAATTGAATCATCGTGGTGAAATATACTTTGTATCTGATCTGTCTTCTGATTGTTAGTAAAAGCTACGGACAATTAACCGGTGAGATCATTGTAAGCGGAAAAGTGAAAGAAGTATCGTCCGGTAAACCAGTGAAAGCAAAAATCACTTACATCAGTGTGCCCACCGGTAGCATGAAGGGTACTTTTAATGACAGTACTTTCTCATTCTCCGTATTCGGCTCATCCAAATACCAGCTGAGCGCTATAGCAGATAATTACATTCCGAAAACAATATTGGTCGATCCGAAATCCTTCGAAGGAAAAGATAAGATCGTGCGTGATATTATTCTTACGCCAAGAGGTCAGACCATACGCCTGGAGCACTTGCTTTTTGAGCAACGTAAATCAGAAATCGATCCGCAGTCGTTTGAAGAGCTGGATGAGTTTGTGGCTTTGTTAAAGGAGAACCCGAAGATGGTGGTGCAGTTGGAAGGACATACCGATAGCAATGGAAGTGCAAAAGCCAATATGGAACTTTCTCAGGAGCGCGTGGACGCGGTGAAGAAGTACATGACCAGCAAAGGAGTAGACAAAGGCCAGGTAAAAACCAAAGCCTTTGGAGGTACCCGGCCTGCTACGAAAGAGAAAACCCCTGAAGCCCGTAACTACAACCGAAGGGTGGAGATGCGTGTATTATCGGAGAACTGATTTCGGATCCATGATTTCGAATTCGAAATTCGAAAATGTGATGCTCAAAGTTGCCTGTCCTGAATCGTAATATCCTGCCGCTTCCTCCCAGCCAATATGTACCGGCTGGCACTGGAAATTCCTTTTACCCCGTTAGTGCGATCATTTTTTTATCCTTCGATAAGGAAAATGAATAGAAGGTTTTGTATATTAATCTTCATGAATCCGGTCATCTTCGAGACTTCCTACGCCATGGTTACCCATTATCCGGACAAAAAATTATTGGTTTTGGTCTGGAGTGGGAGTCCTTCAAAAGAGGAATACAAAATGCCCTTTCTGAAGATGATCGAATATGGAAAGCAGCACGCAGTAGGGAGTATGCTCTCTGATATTTCATTGCAAGGGATCATCAGCCCGGACAGCCGTAAGTGGTTCGAAAAGGAAATGATGCCTCAGGCTGTAACCGCAGGATTAAAACAGGCGGCTATTGTCACAAATGGAAACGCATTCAAGCTGTATTACATCAACATTATACTTTCTGCGGTAAATAAATTTCCCATTGCCACCAAGCTCTTTAACAATCAGAAAGACGCGCTTCATTGGCTGGAACAGTTGCAGCTATCCAATGCAGTAGCTCAATGATATAGGAGATATGCAGATCATTCCGGGCAGTGCCAGAATATTCTGGTATTTGCCAGTCCGATGCTATAATAAATACTGTCATAAAAAAGTCCCTGATTTTTGATCAGGGACTTTTTCTGTTGAGTAATAATTCGTCTTTATACCGATAACAGAACGGAGAACTAATTCTGGGGAATGATTTTGCTTCCGTTTACTTTGAAGCTTATAAATTTATCCTTGTAAGCCACCAGTGTTTTGCCTTGCTTATAAGCGATAAATGAATACTCAATAGGTAAGACTTGTGCGGCAGGATTATAAATTTCAGTAATGCCGTATTTGCCTTTCTTGCCCACAATCACAAGAAATGAATTCAATGGCATCAGGTATTCGTATTCGAAGGGAATCACGACTTTATTACTCAGATCGACCATACCGTACTTTCCGCCTTTTACAGCGGTGATCGGCTGCGTATAGGAAGCGCGGTAGCTGCTGCTGGAAGAAGGAATAAAATTATCGTAAGCCACATCCACCACAGGTTTACCAGTCAAATCAATAATTCCTTTTTTCACGCCTTTACTCACCAGGTAGTGAGAGGTATAGTAACTACCATCGAGTGAGATCTGTTTCAGGTCGTCATATTGTTGCGTGAAAGCCGGCTTTAAGTCTTTATCGAGAATGTTTTGCTTGCCGTTTTTACGAACCAGCAGATTTTTGTCCGTACGTTCTATCTCTTCGTATTCGAGCGGTAATAGAATTTTTCCGCTCTTGTCAACAATCCCCTTGCGGCTACCGGAAGAAACAATGTAATACGTATTGGCTGATTGAAGATTGTCGTACTGAACGGGAATGACAACAGTGCCTTCCTTGGTGATGATTCCGTATTTACCGTTTTTCTGTACCTGGTACGCACCTGCATCGGAATACGTTCTTTCAATGCGGTCGTATTCGAATGGAATGATCGTCTTTTCCGTGAGGTCGATAACACCATCCTTGTTGTTATAGCGCGCAATCATTAGCCCCTCATCGTTAATATTCAGGTTCGTATACCATTTGGAAAGGATCGGGTTGCCGCTGGCATCGATGTAATTGTAAAGATTATCTTTCTTTACCCGTATCTGGGTGCTGTTGTAGGGTTCGAGCTCCTGATATAAAAAAGGAATGACTTCCTTCTTTGATATCGGGTTAATGATACCGAACAGATTGCCTTTTTTTGCTTTCAGGTAATTATTCATCCGGTAAATCTGCGAAAGGCTGGAGTAGTCAAAGGGAATAAGCACTTCATTGCTTTCGTTGATCACTCCATAATTGCCCCCGGGAGTAGAGGCAATAAAATATACCTGCTCATCAATCAGGAAATTCGAAAAATTATCATAGAGACATGGAATAACACTTTCTCCTTTTGAGTTGATGGTACCGTTTAGCCCGTTAACCCTGATAGTTGCATAATCGGACTGGCTGAACAACGCATAGAAATTTTCGAATATAAAAGGAGTAATCAGGGTTTGTGTAGATGTCTTCATGAGCGCATATACACGCTCAGGGCTATTGCGGTACACCACTGTAAGATTTTTGGCCGAATACGTGTCGCTGATATAAAAGGATCCGCTGGCATCACTCAGATTTTGTGAAACCCGTGTCTCTTCAATGGGTTCAGCCTGAATTTCCATCACTACTTCTTCCACGATGGGTTCGTCAGACACTATTGTTTCTTCGATCTTTTCTTTTTCTTTTTTGTTCTTCTTCTTTTTCTGGGCCTGCAGTGCAGTTGTACAAAGCAGTAGCGCCAGCAGGGTGCTTAAAATTCTCATGTGGGTTTAAATTTGGGGTAAAGATATAATCATTTTTTGATTGGCTTATATGCTTGATTCGGTGTACAGAGTAACCATGGCTTTCGTGCCGGGCGCACTTTTCTCCAGGAGTTTTTAGCCCAACTATAATAAATAATGTCAGAAGCATCGGGCTGATCGTTAGCCGCTGTCATCCAAATAGCCTTCTCCTGTCAAACCGTATTTCCTTATCTTTCCGCTTTTAAGCATTGTCATAAAATTATTCTACCATGGGCCTCGGTATCTATATAAAAGGAGAACTAAAAGAGATAAATTCAATTATTGATAAACAGGTACTATCAGAGCGCATTCAAAAGTACTTTATTGAAAATTCCCACGGGTTGTTCAGCAACTTCTTGTCGTTTACAGAAGACGAAGCGGCACTTTATGCGGTGTTGCATCCCTGCGAAGAGCCGGTGGAGTTTACATGGCAGGATACCTACATTATTTGTTCGGCCAAAACGAACAGCGTGGGACCAGGCTATCATGCCTGTCTGGTGGAACTGATTGAAAAGATGGGTGAGGCCATCGATATAACATGGGACTGGGGGCTTGGTGAAGAGACCAATGATTACCAGGATGAAACCGGTTATTATAAAAACAGGAATTTTAAGCAGTTGCAGGAAGAGATGTTGCAATGGATGAAAGCGTTATGTAAAACATTTAGTGACGAAGGCGGAACACAGTACATGATTGCTTTTCCAGCCGGATATCCGCGAATGAAGCGGGATTACTTTGCGGTATCTCCCCTGCAGATGTGGACGAAAGAATGGTTCCGTGATGTTGCCTTCCTGGAAGCTGATCAACTGAACAAAGCGGGAAGTGAATTTTTCATCTGGTGGAATAAGCAAGCCGATGCGGAATTTTACAGACGAACCGGCATCGCGGTGATGAACATAGATTGCCCGTGGCATTTTCCGATCGATGAAAAAGAGACCAATATCTTCGCTTTAATAGATGCCTGCTTTGAACAGGCAAAAAAAAAGGACGTAACAATCGAGCTCCCTGAAGAAGACTGGATAGCGGTGAACCAGTTTCTGAATGAACCCGAGGCTGACCTGCCCGAGACGAAATATGGCTACAGAAAAGAGATCATGACGTTTGATTTGGCGGGCAGATGGAGTATTGATTTGCCGGGGCATTTCTATTATTCGGTGGAAGATGCAACTGAAGTATATGATGACAGCGTACGTACTGTACGAAGCCAGAGCTATTCGCTTGCTGAAAAAGAAAAGAGTGACGAAGCGTTTGCTGAAACTTTTTTTGCGGGTGAAATCAGCAATGGTGCTGAATCCCTCCGTAGTGAGACAGCGATCACAGGCAAGGCTATTATCTACTACCACATCGACAGTGAAGCAGGGGAAGAGTATTGGATACTGCAGGGAGTGAAGGTGACAAATAATCAATTCCTGCTCAGCACCATCTGCTATCCCACAGACGAAGATAAGGACTGGGCCATCCAGACCTGGAATTCGGTGAGGAAAATTACGGAAGAGGTTATCCGTTAAAGAATTTTACTTTAACGGATAACCTGCAAAAGATTACTTCTTAATGATCATGGAATGAATTTGTTCTGCTACCATAAAGAATTACAGGATCACCCGATTAGATGGCCTTGATCTTCAGCTTACAAAAAAGATGGCCCTGGGTTTCAGGAGTAGTAACCCGCTATTATGAGCAGGTAAAAAAGACGGAACTAATCCTTATCCTTCTTCTCGATTCCCTCATCCACGTTCTTCTTTGTGAAAGGCTTTATGTACCTTACAGGTCATCTCCTCCATTATGGCATATTTTCAATTCAAGAAATCAGACCTCACTTATAAAGACTATCAATGGAAAACCACGGAGGATGACAGTGCCCAGGTGATGGGCTTCCCCGATAATGTTATTCTCAATCGCCACGAAGGATATGAAATGGTGGCTTTTATTGATCGCTATATTAGAAACCAGCCGGGCTGGAAAAGCCAGAGTGACGAACGCAAAAGAGAATCGGGTAACCGCATTGAAAGCATGATTCATAACCACCTGCCCAGCCTTACCCGCTCGCATGCCAATGTAAAATTATGGGTGGGATATAACTGGGAGAAGTCGATTTGATAATGAATCGGTGGAAAAGTTGAGAATTCAGTGATTCATCGCTGAGCTAAGTCGCTCTTGTTTAGCGCCTGTGTTTGTGCTTCGCAATTTTTATAATGCAATTATTGAAAAAAACTTACAACGTCAGATTGGATGCTTCAAAGCATCCTGCAGATGGCTGTTTCTGCTGAAATTACTTTCGATTTAATCCCAAAGTAATTCTAAACCTTATGTTGGCTCCTCCATCTATGCGCAGTATTTTTCCTTTACTGTTACGGCAGGCCCTGGTATACTCACTTCCTGCAATGATGAAACAGATCTTCAGCCAGATACGGCCACCTGTATCGATGTATTTACGGCCGGCATGTTATGTATGTGGCTATTTTCAGGGTACCGGTGTACTTGGCGGCTGCTCCACTTACTCCCTCCGGTGGCCCGATATCTTCGTAGCCAGGTATATATAGTTCCGAAGGAACTTTATTGCAGGCGGGGCTGATTGTATAGATGGTTGTATTTCCCTTTTTGCAGCAAAAATTTAAATGCAGTGTGTTGAAAAACAGAGGTAATAGTTTAGGTAATTACCGTTGCTGTTATTCCTGTAACAGGATCACTTCTAAAAGTTGTTATTTATGAAATTCAGTTGAACTGAAATCCGCACGTCTATGCAGTTTGAACATGTATTGCTTGTCGATGACGACCCTATCTTCAATCACCTTCATACGCGATTATTGGATCACACCAAAATGGTGGCAAATAGTTATACCGCCCTTCACGGAGGAAAGGCGATCGACTTTCTGAAAACGTTTTATGCCGAACACATGCGGTTGCCTGACGCTATCCTGCTGGACCTCGATATGCCGGTGATGAATGGTTTTGAATTTATGGAAGAGTTTCGCAAAATGAATCTCCCTGGTAACGACAAGGTAGTGATCATCTTAATTACCTCCTCCAGTGATCCGCGCGATGCAGAAAAGGCAAGAAGCATGGGAATCCGAAATCACCTGATCAAACCTGTGCCATTGC
>Ga0307515_10001761_pt1 | contig 48250 bp, 48 predicted proteins | sample 17_EM_MG_FD_194513 | JGI IMG/M metagenome (GOLD analysis project Ga0307515, IMG submission 194513) | Populus trichocarpa ectomycorrhiza microbial communities from riparian zone in the Pacific Northwest, United States - 17_EM | ecosystem: Host-associated > Plants > Roots > Unclassified | place... | reverse complement strand
GGGGCCCAAGGCTTAGGCTTGTTGGCACTGCCGATGCTGGCGGTCGATCTGGCCCGGGGGCGCTGTGCGAAATAGGCGCCGCTGAACGGGAGCGCACTTCAGGTCGAACGGGGCAGACCGATATGCAGAGGGGGTGAAGCCGTGCGGAGTCGCGCAGCCACCTTCTCAACCAGGACAAGCCATCGTGATCGTCTGCACGTGCCTGTGCTCTCCAGTTCGCCCGGTTCGGGGGAACGCGGGTGGCTGACACGCCCCGCGCGGCGATGCACCAGCGCCGTGTGCGGCGCATGCTGCTTCTCGGCAGCGCCATCATCGGCGCCACCTGTTTGCTCTGGGGCAGCTTCTTTGCGCTGCGCGGCGACTGGTTCATCGTGGCGATCGACGTCGCCACCCTGGGCCTGGCGGTCGTCACCGCTTCGCTGACCTGGCATGGCCATCTGCGCCAGGCCTCGCGGCTGATGATCGCGGTGCTGTATGTGGTGCTGTGCCTCAACGCGCTGGTCTACGACATCCCGACCGCCGAGGTGCCGCGCTCGGCACACCAGTTCCTGCTGGCGCTCGGCGTGATGTCGTGCCTGCTCACGCGCGACGAGCCGGCCTGGCTGCGGCACGGCATCCCTGCGCTCTGCTTTGTCACCTACCTGGCGTTTGCCAGCAGCAACCTTGGCTGGATAACGCCGTTCGCGCTGCCCGACAGCGTGCGCGCCGGGGGTGTCTGGGTCAACAACGCCATTGCGATGGCAACCGTGTTCGCTGCGCTGTGGGTGATCCAGAACGACGTGGCCGAACGCAACAGCATGGAAGGCGAGCTGCGCGACGCGCTGGTGCGGGGCGAACTGCTGCTGCACTACCAACCGCAGGTGACGATGGGTGGCCGCATCGTCGGCGCCGAGGCCCTGGTGCGCTGGAAGCACCCACGGCGGGGCATGGTGTCGCCCGGTGAATTCATTCCGCTCGCGGAGCGTAGCGGGCTGATGCTGCCGCTGGGCGACTGGGTGATGCGCTCGGCCTGCGCCCAGCTGGCCAGCTGGCAACGTCGGTCCGAGTCGTCGCGGCTGTCGCTCGCGGTCAACGTGAGCGCGTCGCAGTTTGCCCAGGCCGACTTCGTGGCCGGCGTGCTGGCGTGTGTCGAACAGTCGGGCATAGACCCGTTCCAGCTCAAACTCGAGCTCACCGAGAGCATGCTGGCCCACGACGTGGAAGACATCATCGCCAAGATGACGGCGCTCAAGGCACGCGGCATCGGCTTCTCGCTCGATGACTTCGGCACCGGGTTCTCGTCGCTCAGCTACCTGCGCCGCCTGCCTCTCGACCTGTTGAAGATCGATCAATCGTTCGTGCGCAGCATGCTCAATTCACCCAAGGAGGCGGCGATCGCTCACACGGTGGTCAGCCTCGGGCGCGATCTCGGGTTGGCGGTGATCGCCGAAGGCGTCGAAACCCAGGAACAGCGGCAGTTCCTGCACGGGCTCGGCTGCGAGACCTACCAGGGCTTCCTGTTCAGCAAGGCCGTGCCGATTGCGGAGTTCGACGCGCTGATGGCAAAGACAGAGGCCCTGCATGCCGTGGCCGCACAGGCCGAGACATCGCCCGCGTAGGCCGGGCCTTGGCCAGACCGGCTGATGTCCGTTCGTAACGGTTGGCAGGTCGTGCGCAATCCGTCACACAACCCTCGACGGGCAGGGCGCTACTGTCAGATGTAGCAGGTGTGCTGGCCCGGGGGCTGAACATAATCGGTTCAAGTAACAGGGAGAGGCCGCCGAAAAGCTTCATAAGCTGCAGGCTCACGGAGCCCGCGCGCTACCGTCGTCATGAAAGAAGTATCAAACCCACCGCTGATCGACGTTGCGCAACTGCGCATCGGCATGTTCGTTCACCTCGACGGTGGCTGGATGTCGCATCCGTTTCCGTTGAGTAGCTTCAAGATCGGCTCCGCGGCGCAGATTGCCACCATCCGCTCTCTGGGCAAGCAGCGCGTGCGCTGGAGCCCTGACAAGAGCGACCAGACCGCCATCGAATCGCTGACGCCCCCCGCCGCATCGGCCGATGCCAAGGCGGCTGCAGCACCCGTGCCTGCGCCGCCTGTCGAAACGCCCGAAGCCGCCGAACGGCGCCTGCGGCGCGAGGCACTGACAGCACAGCGCTCCGCCTTGCAGGTGTGCGAGCAGCAGTTCGCCGAAGCCACGCGCGCCTGCAAGCAGGCCGTCGAGCTGGTGCCGGCCAAGCCCCAGCAGGCCCGTGAGCAGACCGAGGCGCTGGCCCAGGCCTTCGTCGACAAGATGATTGCGCAGCAGGAGATGTGCATTCGCCTGCTCACCGAAGGCGCAGGCGACAAGGCTTCGCTGCACTCCATCAACGTGGCGGTGATTTCGCTGCTGATGGGCCGGACCTTCGGCCTGTCGGCTGCCGAGCTGCTCGACCTGGGTGTCGGCGCGATGCTGCACGACATCGGCAAGATCGAGCTGCCCGACCGCGTGCGCCACCGCGAAGAGCACTTCACGCCGGCCGAGACCCAGTTCTACCAGGAGCATGTGTCGCACGGCGTCACGCTGGCCAAGAAGATGAGTCTGAAGCCCGGTGCCACGCTCGTCATCGCGCAGCACCACGAGCATGCCGACGGCAGCGGCTTCCCGCTCAAGCTCAACAGCGACCGCATGACGACAGCCGCGCGCATCGTCTCGCTGGTCAACCGCTACGACAACATGTGCAACCCGAACGTGCCCTCGCGCGCGCTCACGCCGCACGAAGCGCTGTCGCTGCTGTTCGCTCAGGGCAAGAACCGCTACGACACGGCCATCCTCGGTGCCTTCATCAAGATGATGGGCGTGTACCCGCCGGGCTCGGTGGTGCAGCTCACCGATGATCGCTATGCGATGGTGGTATCGGTCAATTCCGCCCGGCCGCTGAAGCCGCGCGTGATGGTGCACGAGCCCCGCGTGCCGCGCGAGGAGGCGCTGCTGCTCAACCTGGAATACGACCCACGCCTGGGCATCCGCCGCAGCCTGAAGCCGCAGCAGCTGCCGCCCGAGTCGATGGAATACCTGTCGCCGCGCTTGCGCGTGGCGTACTTTTTCGAGCCTGAGCTGTCGCCGCTGGAGACCACGGCGTGAGCGAGGCGGCGGAATCGGCCGCGCTCGAACACTGGTCGGCACTGATTGAAGGCCTGCTCGACCCGGTCTGGCTGGTTCATCACAAGACCCTGCGCATCACCGCTGCGAACACCGCTGCGGGCACGCTGCTGGGCGTCGACGCCTGGTCGCTGCGCGGCCGCGCCGCTGCCGACCTGAGCGCCACCGGCGAAGACATCGTGTTCTGGAACGAGGTGGCGGCCGGGCTGACGGATGCCATCCTGTCCGACACCGTGGTGCGCCGCTTCGATGGCGCCATCGTGCCCGTCACGCGGCGCGTGAGCCGGCTCGGCTCCGGCGACATGCTGGTGGTGACGCTGCGCGACCTGAGCCGCCAGCGCGCCACCGAAGACGAGCTCGAAGCGCGCGTGGCCGAGATGCAGGCAACGCTCGAATCGAGCGCCGACGGTATTCTGGTCACCGACCTGGGCGGGGCCATCCGCAACTTCAACCGCCGCTTCGCTGCGCTGTGGAGCCTGCCGGAAGAGTTGCTCCAGCAGCGCGACGACAAGGCCGTGCAGGACTGGATGCGCCGCAGCGTGGTCTCAGAGGGCGGCGAAGGCGATGACTACACCCGCCGCCTGAACGCCATCATGAATGCCGCGCTGCTGCAGACGACCGATGTGCTGACGCTGCATTCGGGCAAGGTGATTGAACGCGTGACGCTGCCGCAGTGCAGCCGTAGCCAGCCGGTCGGCCGCGTGTTCTCGTTTCGCGACATCAGCGAGAAGCTGGCCGCCAAGCAGCGCATCGAGGAGCTGTCGCACACCGATGGGCTCACCGGGCTGCCCAACCGCCGCATGCTGGCCGACCGGGTGGAGTTCGCGCTGGCCATGGCGCAGCGCAACGGCCAGCCGTTTGCGCTGATGGTGCTCAACCTCGACCGCTTCAAGCAGGTGAACGACGCGCTCGGCCTCGGCCTGGGCGACCGCGTGCTGCTCGAAGTGACGGAGCGCATCAAGTCCTGTCTGCGCAACGTGGACACCGTGGCGCGCCTGGGCGGTGATGAGTTCGTGCTGCTCGTTCACCAGGTCGACGCGGCCGGTGCCGAAGCCACCGCACGGCGCGTGCTCGATGCGATCGGGCGGCCCTTCGACATTGATTCGCTCAGCTTCACCGTGACCTGCAGCATCGGCGTGGCCCTCGGCCCGGCCGATGGCGACACGCCCGATGCGCTGATGCGGCGGGCCGACGCGGCCATGCACCGCGTGAAGGAGTCGGGCCGCGCGAGTTTCCGCTTCCACCAGGCGCGCAGCGACGCGGGGCAGCGCTCGCACATGAAGCTCGACCATGCGATGCGCCAGGCGCTCGTCAGCGGCCTGTTCCGCCTGCATTACCAGCCGCAGATCAACCTGAAGACCGGGGCCGTGGTCGGCGCCGAGGCGCTGATCCGCTGGCGCGACCCGGTGCTGGGCGAGATGTCGCCGAACGAGTTCATCCCGGTGGCCGAGGAGAGCGGCTTCATCATCGCCATCGGCGACTGGGTGCTGGCGCAGGCCGTGAAGCAGGCGGCGGTCTGGCGCACCAACGGGTTGCCGATCCCGGTGTCGATCAACGTGTCGGCGCTGCAGTTCCAGCAGCCCGATTTCGCCGAGCGCGTGGCGCGCGAACTCAAGGCCGCCGACCTGCCACCGCAATTGCTCGAGCTGGAGCTGACCGAGTCGATCCTGCTCCACGATGCGCAGGACGCGCTGCACCGGCTCGAGGCGCTGGCCGAGCTCGGCGTCCTGCTGGCGATCGACGACTTCGGCACCGGCTACTCGAGCCTGGGCTACCTCAAGCGCTTTCCGATCGGGCGGCTGAAGATCGACCGCAGCTTCGTGAGCCAGCTGCCTGAAGACGCGAGTGACGTGGCCATCGTCAACGCCATCATCCAGCTCGGCCGCGCGCTCAACCTGCGCGTGATCGCCGAGGGCGTGGAGACCGAGCCGCAACGGCAGTTCCTGCTCGACGCCGGCTGCGACGAATTCCAGGGTTTCCTGTACGCCCCGGCGCTCGACTCCTCGAGCTTCGAAAGCCGCCTGGATGCACCGCACCCAGGCAAGAAACCGGTGCGCCTGATTCAGAAGTGAATCGCGGCTGAACGATCGGTATGCCGATCTTGGAAAGAGTTACCGCACCGTTTGCCTTTGCACGCCCAGGCCCTCAATGCCCAGCGACATCACGTCGCCAGCCTTCAGGAACTGCGGCGGCTTCATGCCCATGCCCACGCCGGGCGGTGTGCCGGTGCAGATCACGTCGCCCGGCAGCAGCGTCATGAAGCGGCTCACGTAGCTCACGATCCGCGCCACGCCGAAGATCATGGTCGAGGTGTTGCCCCGCTGGCGTGGCTCGCCGTTCACGTCGAGCCACATGCCGAGGGCCTGCGGGTCGGGCACCTCGTCGGGCGTGACCAGCCACGGACCGATGGGGCCGAAGGTGTCGCAGCCCTTGCCCTTGTCCCAGGTGCCGCCGCGCTCGAGCTGGTACTCACGCTCCGACACGTCGTTGACGATGCAGTAGCCGGCCACGTGCTTTAGCGCGTCTTGCTCGCTGATGTGGCGCGCGGTTTGCGAGATCACCACGCCGAGCTCGACCTCCCAGTCGGTCTTCACGCTGCCGGGCGGCAATTGCACCTCGTCGTTTGGGCCGGTGATGCAGCTCGTCGCCTTCATGAAAACGATGGGTTCGTTCGGGATTGGCAGGCCGGATTCAGCCGCGTGGTCCGCGTAGTTCAGGCCGATGGCAATGAATTTGCTAATGCCTGTAAAAGGCACACCGAGTCGCGGCTGCCCTTTCACGCGTGGGAAATCGGCCGGGTCAAGGCGGTTCAGCCGCTGCAGGCCGGCTCGGCCCAGCGTGGGCAGGTCAAGGTGCGGCACGGCACCGGAGAGATCGCGCAGTGCGCCTTGTGCGTCGAGCGCGCCCACTCGCTCACGCCCCTCGGCGCCGAAACGAAGCCATTTCATGAATATCCCCGGAGGCTGTGATGGTGGGCTGATTCTCATACGATTTTTTCAATCGACGGACCTGGATGCGAGGTGATGGACGATGCAAGCAATCGAACGAGCACTGGAAGAACGACTGGCACCGCAGGGCGTGCCGCTGGCGGTGGTGTTGCCGGGAGGGCGCCGATTGGGCAGCGCACAGCCCACCGTGACGCTGCGACTGCATGACCTCGCGCCCCTGGGGCACATCGCCACCGGCCAGGTCGGGCGTGTGGCGCAAGACTACGTCGAGGGCAAGCTCGATTTCGAGGGCAGCATGCGCGACCTGATGCACGTGACCGCACAGGTCGCCGGTGACGAGCCCATCTCCGGGGATGCGGCCTTGCCGATCGCCTGGTGGCGGCACATCCTGAAGGCGGCGCGCTCGCGTGCGCACCACCGCGTGGAGGCGGACGCCAAGCAGATCCAGTTCCATTACGACGTCTCCGATGCGTTCTACGATCTGTGGCTCGACGAGCGCAAGGTCTACTCCTGCGCCTACTGGCGCGGCGCCAACATGACGCTCGAAGGCGCGCAGGCGGCCAAGCTCGATCACATCTGCAAGAAGCTGATGCTGCGCGAGGGCGAGCGCTTTCTCGACATCGGCGCCGGCTGGGGCGGGCTGCTGCTGTGGGCGGCCGAGCACTACGGCGTGCGGGCCGACGGCATCACGCTGTCGAAGAACCAGCATGCGCACGTGAACCGCCTGATCGAAGAACGCGGCCTGCGCGGTCGCGTGACCATGAGCCTGCGCGACTACCGCGACCTGCCCGAGGACGAGCCCTACGACAGCATCGCCTCGGTCGGCATGTTCGAGCACGTGGGCCAGGCGCAGCTGCCGGTCTACTTCAACAAGATCCGCCGCCTGCTCAAACCCGGCGGCCTGCTGATGAACCACGGCATCACGGCCGGCAACACCCGCAACGACCCCCTCGGTGCCGGCATGGGCGACTTCATCGAGCGCTACATCTTCCCTGGCGGCGAGCTGATGCACGTGTCGCACGTGCTCAGGGTGATGAGCGAGGCCGCGCTCGAACCGGTCGACACCGAGAACCTGCGCCCGCACTACGCCCGCACGCTGTGGAGCTGGAGCGACCGGCTCGAAGCGCAGCTCGCGCAGGCGCGCCGCGTCACCAGCGAGGCGGTGGTGCGCGCGTACCGCCTCTACCTCGCCGGCAGCGCAATGAGCTTCGAGCAAGGCTGGATCTCGCTGTTCCAGATGCTCGCTTCCCGACCCAGCGGCGACATGAGCTGTGGCCCGATGCGAGGCGCACAATCGCGGTTTCCGTTCAACCGCGAGTACATGTACAAGTCATGAAATACCCCATCAAACTTTCTTGGGCCGAGCGCCGGGCCGCTCCCAAGCCGGCCCAAATCCCCGCGGGGGATCGGGCGCGGTATTCCGCGGCCGAGGGGGCGTCATGATCTACAAGTTCAAATCGAAGGCGGCTGGTGACGTGATCATGATGGGGCCTGGGGGCGACGCCGTGCTGCGCATCATCGGCAGGGACCCGGGGCCCAAGGGCATCATCGAGAGTTCGTCCATGCCCGCAGCGATGAGGGCCATCGAGCAGGCGGTTGCGGCCGATGAGGCTGCCCGCAAGCCCGACACGGAGAAGGACGACGAGCCCAAGCCTGGCAAAGGCGACGGCGTGACGCTGCGCCAGCGCGCCTGGCCGCTGCTCGAGATGATGAAGCGCGCGCATGCCGCGGGCGAAAGCATCGTCTGGGGCGTATGACAACAAACTCGGGAGGCAAGCCCATGAAACTCTGGAGCGACAGCTGGCCCAACGGCGAGCGCATTCCCACCCGCTATGCCGCGGGCAAGCCCGACGTGGCCAACGGCGTGACCTTCTCCGACAACCTCAGCCCGCACCTCGCGTGGAGCGAGGTACCGGCCGGCACGCTGTCGTTTGCGCTGATCTGCCACGACATCGACGTGCCCACGCGCGCTGACGACGTGAACAAGCCCGACCGCGAGGTCCCGAGCGACCTGCCGCGCACCGACTTCTTCCACTGGGTGATGGTCGACCTGCCATCGAGCCTGGCGCAACTCAGCGAAGGCGAGTTCAGCCGCGGCTTCACGCCGCACGGCAAGCCCGGCCCCGACACGTTGCACGGCGCGCGCCACGGCCTCAACGACTACACCGGCTGGTTTGCCGGCGACCCGGCCAACGCCGGCCAGTATTTCGGCTACGACGGCCCGTTTCCGCCCTTCAACGATTCGCTGATCCACCACTACGTGTTCACGCTCTACGCGCTGAGCGTGCCGCGCCTGGCGGTGGAAGGCGCCTTCACCGGCCCGCAGGTCCGTGAAGCCGTTGCCAAGCACGTTCTGGCCGACGCGACTCACTCAGGCACGTACACGCTGAATCGCCGCCTGATCTGATGGCTGCGCGTTCTTCGTATTGCTCCTGCGCTTCGCAGAGGATGTTGGCTGTCTTGGGAGCGGCCCAGTGCCGGCCGGTCTGATGGACGAGCCGACACGCGTACTGGCCATTCGCCACGGAGAGACCGCCTGGAATGTCGACACCCGCATCCAGGGCCATCTCGACATTCCACTCAACGACAAAGGCCTCTGGCAGGCGGGCCGCGTCGCTGCCGCCGTGGCCGAAGAGGGCATCACCGCGATCTATTCGAGTGACCTGATGCGCGCCTACCAGACCGCCGAGGCGATCTCGCGCGCGACCGGTGTACCGATCGTCAGCGACACCGGCCTGCGCGAGCGCGGTTTCGGCGAATTCGAAGGGTTCACCTACCAGGAAATCGCCGAGCGCTGGCCGGAGGAGGCGGAGCGCTGGCGCAAGCGCGACCCCGAATTCGCACCGCGCGGCGCGGGCGAATCGATCCGCGTCTTCTACGACCGCTGCGTCGCCGTGGCCACCCGCCTGGCCGCTGCCCACCCGGGCGAGACCATCGCGGTGATCTCGCACGGCGGGGTGATGGACTGCCTGTATCGCGCTGCATCGCGCCTCGACCTGGCGGCCCCGCGCTCGTGGCTGCTGGGCAATGCCAGCATCAACCGGTTGCTCCACACGCCGGGCGGCTTCACGCTCATCGGCTGGAGCGACACCTCGCACCTGGAAGGTGGCGCGCTGGACGAAAGCAACGACCGGGTGGGAAGCGCCGCATGAGCGCGCGGCCGGGGGCTTCCGTCGCGTCGGTGCTGACGCCGGCGCTGGTGATCGACCTCGACGCGATGGAGCGCAACCTCGCGCGACTGGCCGAGTTCGCCCGCGACAAGGGCCTGCGCCTGCGCCCGCACGCCAAGATGCACAAGAGCGGCCACATCGCGAAGCTGCAGATGGCGGCCGGTGCGGTGGGCGTGTGCGTACAGAAGCTGTCGGAAGCCGAAGCACTGGCGGCCGTCGGCGTGAACGACATCTACATCAGCAACGAGGTCATCGAGCCCGCCAAGCTCGCCCGTGTCGCTGCACTGGCAGGGCGGGTGACGCTGGCGATCGCCGTCGATTCAGCACTTGGCGTGTCGCGATTGGTAGCGGCCGTGAAGGCCAGCGGCCACCCGATCAACGTGTTCGTCGAGATCGATGTCGGCCAGGGACGTTGCGGCGTGAAGCCGGCTGATGCGGCGGCACTGGCGCAGCAGGTGGTGGCGCACGGCCTGCGTTTTGCTGGGCTGCAGGCGTACCACGGCCGCGCGCAGCACCTGCGGACGGCAGCGGAGCGCGAAGCTGCCATCGCGCAAACCGTCGTCTGGGTACGCATCGCCCAGGCCGCACTCGCTGACGCGGGCATCCCGTGCCCGCTGGTCACCGGCGCTGGCACCGGCAGCTTCGTCTTCGAAGCCGCCAGCGGCGTCTACGGCGAGTTGCAGGCTGGCAGCTACCTCTTCATGGACGCGGACTACGGCAGTAACGAGCCGACCCTAGACGCTCCTGTCTTCGAGCACGCGCTCTTCATCAAGAGCCAGGTGGTGAGCCGCGACGAGACGCACGCGGTGATCGACGCCGGCCACAAGTCACATGCCATCGACAGCGGTCTGCCGCGGGTGTGGCAGCGCGATCTGGCCTTCAGCAACGGCGGCGACGAGCACGGCATTCTTCATGCGGCACGCGATGCCTTGCCGGAGTTGGGCGACACCGTCTGGCTGGTGCCGGGCCACTGCGACCCGACGGTCAACCTGCACGACCACTACGTGGCGGTGCGCGGTGGCTTGAGCGGTGGCGTGGTCGAGGCGGTGTGGCCGGTCGACGCGCGCGGCTGCCTGGTTTGACGCGGGGCGGCTGACCTTCCGACAGGCCACATCGGCGGGCTTGCCGGGCACCCGTGGCAAATCTCACGTCGAGGTGTCATACGAGTGGCGGGTGCCGCTGCGTCTGAGTTTCGTCATGGAACGATCAGTACCCGTGGGGGCGGCGTCCATAGCATGAAGCTCTGGTCCACAGATCCGATTCGCCGGGTTCGATGCCCGCGCAATCGCCACACACATGAATACCCCCTTCACCCCGGTCGTCCGAATTTGCGCCGGCGTGTTGCTGCTGCTCGCAGCGGCCCTGCCCGCGCACGCAGGGCCCGTGCTCGATCGCATCAAGCAGAGCGGCCGCATCGTGCTGGCGTACCGCGAGTCTTCGGTGCCGTTCTCTTACCTCGATGCCGACGCGAAACCGGTGGGGTACGCCATCGACCTGTGCAAGCGGTTGACCGAGGGCGTGCGCAAGAAGCTCGAGATGAAGACCATCGCGACGGAGTTTCTTGCCGTGACGCCTGCGACGCGTATTGCGGCGGTGGCCGATGGCAAGGCCGACCTCGAATGCGGCTCCACCACCAACAACGCCGAGCGCCGCCAGAAGGTCGCCTTCACCATCCCGCACTACATCACCGGCACGCGGTACATGGTGCGGTCGACAAGCCCGATCGAAGACCTGCCGATGTTCGAGGGCAAGAACCTTGTCTCCACGAAGGGTGCCACGCCGCTGAAGGCGATCGACAGCGCCAACCGAGACCGCCTGTTGGGCATCCGCATCCTCGAGGTGCCGGACAACGCCAAAGCAGTCGAGATGGTCGAGAGCGGGGCTGCCGATGGCTTCGCGATGGACGACGTGCAGCTGTACGGCCTGATCTCAGGCAGGCCCGACCCGAGCAAGCTGAAGGTCGTGGGCAAGTTCCTGACCATCGAGGCGCTGGCCATCATGCTCAGCAAGGACGACCCCGAGTTCAAGAAGATCGTCGACGATGAGATGCGCAGCCTCATCAACACGCGCGAGGCCCAGGCCATCTACGAGCGCTGGTTCGGCCAGCCCATTCCGCCCAAGAACCGGGTGCTCGGTGTGCCGATGAACTACCTGCTGAAGGACTTCTGGCGCTTCCCGTCGGACTGGGTACCTGGGTGAATTCGGGCTGAATTCGGGCTGAATGGGCCGACCGGCATTTGACAAGAGGGACTCGCCCTCTGTGCGGGGGCGGGGGCGCGGGCGAACATGGCGGCCATGACAGGCCCGCAAATCATCGTTCTCGCCACGCCGGTCTTCCTGCTGCTGATCGGCATCGAGTTTCTCGTCGGCCTCAGGCGCGGCCGCAACACCTATCGGCTCAACGATGCGCTCAACAGCATCGGCCTGGGCATCATGAGCCAGATCGTCGGCCTGTTCAGCGCGCTGTTCACCGTGTGGCTGTACGTGCTGGTGTTCGAGCATGCGTCGCTCTGGCAGCTGCCCGCCAACGCGCTGTGGGTGTGGCTCGTGGGGCTCGTGTTTTACGACCTCCTGTACTACTGGCACCACCGCTTCGGCCACACGGTGGCGCTGTTCTGGGCTGCCCACGTGGTGCACCACCAGAGCGAGGACTACAACCTGAGCACCGCCTTGCGCCAGACCGGCAGCGGCTGGGTCGGCGGCTGGCTGTTCTACCTGCCGATGGCGGTGCTGGGCTTTCCACCGCTGGTGTTCGGTGTGGTGGCGCTGGTCGACCTGCTCTACCAGTACTGGGTGCACACGCAGCAGATCGGCAAGCTCGGCTGGTTCGACCGCTGGTTCTGCGCACCGAGCAACCACCGCGTGCACCACGCCGTGAACGACAAGTACCTCGACAAGAACTACGGTGGCATCTTCATCGTGTGGGACCGCCTGTTCGGCAGCTTCATCGAGGAAGACGATCAGGAGAACATCGTCTATGGCACGCGCGGGCCGCTGCGCAGCTGGAACCCGGTGTGGGCCAACCTGCAGTACTACGCGGATCTTTTCAAGGACTCGTGGCACGCGGCGAGCTGGGCCGACAAGCTGCGCGTGTGGTTCATGCACCCGGGCTGGCGGCCGGCCGATGTGGCGGCGCGTTTCCCCAAGCCAGCGTTCGACATCACGCGCGTGGAGCGCTACGACCCGCCGATGTCGGCCACTGCGCAGTGGGTGGCCATCGGCCTGTTCGTCGTGCTGCTCGTCGCCACCTCGCTGCTGCTCTGGAACGCGCACCGCATGAACCTGCCGCAGCAGGCCCTGGGTGCGCTCGGCATCGTGGCCGGCCTGTGGGCGGTGGGCCGAGTCACCGAAGCCTCGGCCCACGCGCCCGAACAGGCGGCTACGACGCCGTTCCCATCGCAGGGTCACTGACCGAGTGGCGGCCGGTCTCGACCCGGCCGGCGAAGCGCCGGTAATAGGCCGGGTCGGCATCGCAGGTCACCGCGAAGTCGTACCAGAAGCCGCTGTCGTCGATGGCCCAGTGCAGCGTCTCTTCGTCGCCGCCCTTCACGCGCACGGTCTTCGGGGCCTCGTTGCGGTAGGCCAGCGGCTTGATCGTGAACACGCAGGCGCGCTCGCCCTCGTTGCGCAACTGCAGGTGCACCTCGCCGCGGCGGCGGTGGTAGCCGGTGCGGATCTCGGGCTCGGCTGCGTCGCGTGCGCGCAAGCGGTTCAGGTCGCCCTTGAAGTGGCGGTGGAAGCCGTTGGGGCCGAGCACCCACAGGTCGTAGAGGCCGCCGTTGTCGGCCATCGCGGCCCAGTCGTCGTCGAGTCGCTCGTTGGGTTCGACCATGTAGCGGCGCGGCAGGCGGTCGAGGTGCAGCTTGTCGTAGACGTGGAACACGCCCGCGGCGTCGCCGCTGTTCGCGAAGATCAGCTTCACCTTGCCTTGCGTCACGTTGCAGCGCGAGCTCACGTGCAACTCGTAGGGCAGGGCACGTGAAGGTCGCACGCCGGGGGCCTGCACCGGCAGCACCGGGTTGGCGGGCGGCACGATCTTCGGCAACTGCTCCTGTGCGGCACGCAGCGCATCGGCCTGACTGATCGTCTTGCGGCCTTGCAGCGTGGGCAGAACCTCGTTGTTGGGCCGCTCGAAGTTGAATGCGGTCGTGAGGTCGCCGCACACCGCGCGGCGATAGCGGCTGATGTTCGGCTCCTTCACGCCGAAGCGCTTCTCCAGAAAGCGAAGGATCGAGGTGTGGTCGAACACCTGCGAGTTGACCCAGCCACCGCGGCTCCACGGCGAGATCACGTACAGCGGCACGCGCACGCCGGGGCCATAGACGCGGCCATCGGGCTGCGGCTGGTCTGTGGTGCCGGGCGGGTTGGGGTGGTTGAAGCGCTCGAAGGACACATCACTCTCGCGCAGCGTGGTCTTGCCGGCCGGCGTGCCGTCAGGGTTGATCGACGGGGCGGAGGGCGAGGGCACGTGGTCGAAATAACCGTCGTTCTCGTCGAAGTTGACGAGCAGCACCGTCTTGCTCCACACCTCGGGCACGGCGGTCAGCGCATTCAGCGTCTCCTGGATGTACCAGGCGCCTTGCACCGGGCTCGACGGACCGGGGTGCTCCGAGTAGGTGGCCGGGGCGATGAGGAACGACACCTGCGGCAGCTTGCCGTTCTTGATGTCCTGGCGGAAGCGCTCGAAGTAGCTGTTCGCGTCGCCCAAGGTGCCGGGCATGGTGTTGGCGATGCCTTTGTAGAGCGGGTTGCCGGTGTCGTCGCTGGCCGGGTCGTAGGCGGGTGACAGCGCATCGTTGCTCACCGGCTTGCCCGAGGCAACGTTCGCCTGGCGGTATTGCTTGAAGCCGGCGAGCGGGTTGTCGCCGAAGTTGTCGGGCATGTTCTGGTAGACGATCCAGCTCACCTTGGCTTCCTGCAGGCGCTCGGGGTAGGTCTTCCAGCTGTAGCCGAGGGTCGGCTTGTCGATGCTGTCCCACTCGTTGTTGACGCTCGCCACGCCGGCGCCGGTGGGGCCGTTGGTGCCGGTCCACATGAACATGCGGTTCGAGTTGGTGCCGCTGTGCATGGCGCAGTGGTACGCGTCGCACAGCGTGAAGGCATTGGCGAGCGCAAATTGGAACGGCAGCTCGGCTTCCTTGTAGTAGCTCATCGAGGCCGGTGTCTTGTAGCGCACCCACTGCTCGAGGCGGCCGCCGTCCCAGGCGTTCTGGCCGTCGTTCCAGCTGTGCGGTGTGCCGGTGTTGCGCTGGGCGTTGCCGGTGCTGCCGTCGAGGTGGTAGGGCAGCACGGGCTGGCCGTTGGTGTCGTTCTGCTGCCAGACCTTGCGTCCACCGGGCAGCGGGATGGTGAAGCGGTCACCGAAGCCGCGTACGCCCTTGAGCGTGCCGAAGTACTGGTCGAACGAGCGGTTCTCCTGCATCAGGATGACCACGTGCTTGACGTCCTGGATGGTCCCGGTCTCGTGGTATGCAGGGATCGCGAGCGCACGGCGGATGCTCGGCGGAAAGCCGGCGTAGGTGGCGGCGGCAATGCCGGCGGTGGCAGAGCCTTTGATGAAGCGGCGGCGTGAAGTCATCGTGTCGTCCTTCGGGTCACGGGGCGAAGCGGACTTCGGGGTCGGCCTTGCTGGCCGCTGTCGGTGACGAGGCGGCGGCGCTCGCTGCCGTGCGTTGGCGCTGGCTCGAGGCGGTGGTGCCATCGTCAGAGCCGCCGCAGGCGGACAAGGCGTGGGCGAGCAGGATCGCGGCGACAAGGCGCAACGACCGATTGAGTGCTTGCATCGGGGTTCTCCGGGTCATGTGAGGGAGGCGCGCGGGTCAACCGCGGGCTGGCGTGGCGCCGCTCAGTGCGAAGCGAACCGTGCGGCGATGTCAGCGTAGGCCGCAGGTGTGGCAACTTCGTGAATGCGAAGGAAGCCCTTGGCAACCACCTCGGTGCGAGATGGTGAGGTCGGGCCGGGTGAGCGAGGGGCGCCACTGCCCGATTGACATGGGCAACGGCCGGCCTAGACTGAAAGGCGTTCATTCCCTTTTGGTCAGGAGGTCTCCATGGCGATCAAGCGGATGACGAAGAGCGACTCTCCCCAGTCGCTCGGCACCTACAAACCGGTAGGTCACGTGCTGCTGGCGCTGCCCAGCGAAGCATTGGCGCTCGAAGCGACCGAGGCCCTGCGCCACATCGGGTTCGACGACGAAGACGTGCTGCACTACAGCGCCGAAGAGGAGCGCGATCAGATGGAGCACATGCTGGCTCGCGCCAGCGAGTTATCGGGCTTCGGCTATGAGGTGACCTTGATGCGTCGCTACCAGGCGCTGGCGCAAGAAGGCTGCAGCTGGCTGCTGGTCTATGCGCCCGACGCACCGCATACGGAGCGCGTGGCCGAGGTGGCTCGGCGCTTCGGCGCGCGCAGCGCGGTCAAGTACCACTGGCTCGTCGTCGAAGACCTGTTGTAAGGCCCCCCAGTCGCTTTCGCTCCTGCCCCCAGGGGGCGCCACCCATTGGCCCGGGAGACCCGTGCCTTGGGCGTTGCTTGATGGGCGCTTTGCTGCGCTCGCGCGTCTGGCGGTTTAGCTCTATGCGTCGAACAGGTCGGCGCCAGTGGTCTTGGGCGGTGTCACGCCCAGGTGGCGGTATGCGGCGAGGGTGGCGATGCGGCCGCGTGGCGTGCGCTGTAGGAAGCCTTGCTGGATGAGGTAGGGCTCGATCACGTCTTCGATGGTGTCGCGTTCTTCGCCGATGGCGGCGGCCACGTTGTCGAGGCCGACGGGGCCGCCGTCGAAGCGGTGGATCACGGCTTCGAGCAGTTTGCGGTCCATCACGTCGAATCCTTGCGGGTCGACGTCGAGCATCTTCAGCGCCTTGTCGGCCAAGCCCTTGTTGATGCGGCCGTCGGCCTTCACGTCGGCATAGTCGCGCACGCGGCGCAGCAGCCGGTTGGCGATGCGGGGCGTGCCGCGTGAACGGCGCGCGATCTCGAAAGCGCCTTCGGTGTCGGTGGGCACGTTGAGCAGCCCGGCCGAGCGGTGCACGATGCGCGCAAGTTCGTCGGCGGTGTAGAACTCGAGCCGCGCAACGATGCCGAAGCGGTCGCGCAGCGGGTTGGTCAGCATGCCGGCGCGTGTGGTGGCGCCGACCAGCGTGAAGGGCTGCAGGTCGAGCTTGATCGAGCGGGCCGCCGGGCCGTCGCCGATCATGATGTCGATCTGGTAGTCCTCCAGCGCGGGGTAGAGGATTTCTTCGACCACCGGCGAGAGGCGGTGGATCTCGTCGATGAAGAGCACGTCGTTGCGCTCGAGGTTGGTGAGGATGGCGGCCAGGTCCTTCGGCTTCTCGAGCACCGGGCCCGAGGTCTGGCGCAGGTTCACGCCCAGCTCGTTGGCGATGATGTGGCTGAGCGTGGTCTTGCCGAGGCCGGGCGGGCCGAACAGCAGCACATGGTCCATCGCCTCGCTGCGCATCTTGGCGGCGCCGATGAAGATCTCGAGCTGCTCGCGCGCTTTGGTCTGGCCCACGTACTCGGCCAGGCCCTTGGGGCGCAAGGCGCGCTCGATGGCTTCCTCGTTGGGGGAGGTCGGCGCGGCACTTACTACCCGCTTGGCAGGCTCGAACTCATCGGTCTGAATACTCATGGTTGCCATTATGTGCATGCGCCCCGACGGGCCGCGGCACAATGGTCGGCTCATGAACGCCCGCACCCGGCCCACCCGTTTCACCCATCGCCTCGCGATCTGGGTGGCGATGTGCGCCCTGCTGCTCAAGGCGGCGGTGCCGCTGCTGGCCAGCGCCTCGGCGCACGCGCAGGGCAAGACGCTGGTCGAGGTCTGCACCGTCTACGGCGTGGCCACGGTGGCGGTGGATGGCAGTAGCTCGCAGCCCGATCCAGACCATGGGACGGCGCACCAGGGCGAGCATTGCGCGCTGAATGCGTTGATGGCGCTGGCAGCGCCCGAGCCCGAAGCGCTGGCCGTTCCCGTGGCCGGGCACGCGAACGCAGCACCGATCTCCCACCCCTCGTCCCAGGCGCCCGACGCCTGCGCGACCTGGGTCGCACGGCTCAAGCACGGCCCACCAACGGCCGCCTGAACACATTGTTGTCGGCTTGCCGATGGCTGTCCCCCTGACAGACCGCGCGCAGCCAGCCCTTTGTCAAGGACTGCGGTTCCACCGCGTCCGTTCAGGATTCACCTTCATGTTCAGCTTCAACCCGGCGAGGCAGCAGCGCTGCCGCCTCGCACTTGCCCTGGCCGCAGCCTTTCCTTTTGCTGCCGGGCTGCATGCGCAGCCCGCGCCGCCGACCAGCGCGGAGGCGCCCGACAACGTGCCCGTCAAGGCGCTCGGCATGGTCACCATCACCGGCAGCCAGCCGACCTCGTTGCCGACGCAGATACCGGCCACGATGGAAGGCCTCACCCGTGAGCAGATCGAGCGCACCGTCAACGCCACCGACAGCGAAGACGCGCTGAAGTACCTGCCCAGCCTGTTGGTGCGCAAGCGCTACATCGGCGACTACAACCACGCCATCCTGTCCAGCCGCGCCTCGGGCACCGGCAACAGCGCACGTTCTGCCGTGTATGGCGACGGCATCCTGCTGTCCAACTACCTCGGTAACGGGGTCGGCGGCCTGAGTTTCCCGCCACGCTGGAGCATGGTCACGCCCGAAGAGATCGAACGCGTCGACGTGATGTACGGGCCGTTCTCTGCCGCGTATCCCGGCAACTCGGTGGGCGCGGTGGTGGTCTTCACGACCGGCATGCCCAAGGGTTTTGAAGCGCATGCCAAGGCCGGCTACAGCAGCCAGCCGTTCGAGCTCTACAACACCGATGCGACCTACCGTGCCTGGGAAACCAGCGCCTCGGTGGGCAACAAGAGTGGTGACTTCGCGTGGCGCTTGAACTTCAACCACAGCGACAGCCATGGGCAGCCGCTGACGTTTGCGCAGCGCCTGGTCAGCTCGGGCACGGCCGGTGGCACCGGAACCCCCGTGACGGGCGCGGTGCTCGACGCCAACAACGCCAACCAGCCCTGGTACATCCTCGGCACCGGCACCGAGTACCACACGAAGCAGGACCACTTCAAGGCCAAGCTGTCCTACGACATCACGCCGACGATCCGTGCGAACTACGTGCTCGGGGTGTGGCAGAACACATCGGAGGGACGCCCGGTCTCGTACCTCCGCGATGCAGCCGGCCAACCCGTGTACAGCGGCCCTATCGGCATCAACGGTCTGACCTACGCCGGGCTGACCGGTGCCGACTTCGCGGCCACCAACGAAGACCTGACGCACGTGATGCACGGGTTGAGCGTCAAGAGCAACACGAAAGGTGAATGGGACTGGGAGGTCGACGCCAGCCTGTACGACTATCAAAAGGACCAGAAGCGTCAGAACGCCGCAGCCAACACCTTGCCCAATGCACTCTCGGGTGGTTCCGGCACGGTGGCGGATGGCAACGGTACCGGTTGGAACAACCTCGCCGTCAAGGGCACATGGCGGCCCGGCGGCTTGCAGGGCGAACACGTCGTCGATTTCGGCCTTCAGCAGGACAGCTACAAGCTGCAATACGTGACGTCTAGCACCACTGGCAACTGGCTCGTGGACGACGCCGGCACGCTCGCCAGCAGCGTGGGCGGCAAGACGCGGTTGCGTAGCGCCTATGCGCAAGATGCGTGGGCGTTTGCGCCGTCGTGGAAGACGGTACTGGGCGTTCGCGCCGAATGGTGGCAGGCGTATGACGGGCACACCACGTTCTCGCCCACTGCCCCGAAGTCGCGGAGCGAGAACCATCTGTCGCCAAAAGCGGCCGTGTCGTATCAGGTGGCGCCGGATCTGGTGTTGAAGGCCTCGACAGGCCGCGCTGTGCGCATGCCGACCGTCAGCGAACTCTACGGCGCGACGGTGACCACCAATTCGCAGTACATCAACGACCCCAACCTGAAGCCTGAGCGCTCCTGGACCACCGAACTGAGCGGCGAGAAAGACTTCGATCACGGCATGTTGCGCCTGACCTTCTTCACCGAAGACACGCACGACTCACTGTATTCGCAGACCACCTTTGTCCCGCAGGCCAACAGCAACATCAGCCGGGTGCAGAACATTGCACGCATCCAGACCAACGGCCTGGAACTCGCCTTCAACGCGACCGATGTGCTGAAGCGCGGCCTGGACTTCAACGGCAGCGTGACCTACGCCGATTCGGTGATCAAGGAGAACGAGGGCTTCGTCGTCGCACCGGGCGACACGATCGGCAAGCGCCAGCCCAACATCCCGAAGTGGCGCGCCACGGCGCTCGCAAGCTACCGGTTCGACAACCAGTGGACGGCGTCGGTCGGCGCACGCTACAGCAGCCCGCAGTACCGCACGCTGAACAACGCCGACGTCAACGGCTACACCTACCAAGGCGTCAGCAAGTACTTCACGACGGACGTGCGGGTGCGCTACCAGATCGATCGCCAGTGGTCGGTGGCTTTCGGCATCGACAACCTGAACAACTACAAATACTGGAACTTCCACCCCTACCCGCAGCGCAGTTACAGCGCAGAGCTGAAATTCGACTTGTGAGTGCGGCGTCCATCGATGTGATGGTGCTCGCCACCCCGGTTTCACCCTTCCACCCTGTCGGCAGCGTACCTATCGTGCCGCCCTACAGTTCGGCGACTAGAGTCGCGTCAGCCGCCTTGCCCATTTCAACCGCCCCTAACGACGCGCGTCAACGGAGAAACACATGACACTGCAACGCTCACTCGCCATCGTGGCACTCGGCCTGGCTGCTGCGCTGGCACAAGCCCATTCCTTCAAGCTCGGCGCGATCGACATCGGCCATCCGTATGCGCGGGCCACGGTCGCCGGCCAGCCCACGGGTGGCGGCTTCTTGTCGCTGCAGAACGGAGGTGCCGATGACCGGCTGCTGTCGGTCAGTGCCGACGTGTCGAAGTCGGTCGAACTGCACAGCATGGCGATGGACGGCGACGTGATGAAGATGCGGCAGGTCGACGCCATCGAGGTGCCGGCCGGCAAGTTGGTCGAGCTCAAGCCAGGCGGCCTGCACATCATGTTCATCGGCTTGAAGGCGCCGCTCAAGGCGGGAGACAAGTTCCCGCTCAAGCTGAAGTTCGAGAAGGCCGGCGAGGTGACGGTGCAGGTGAATGTCGAAGCGGCCGGTGCTGCTCACGAAATGAAGCACGACATGAAGCACGAGAAGTGAGCTGAGCCAACGCTGAAGGCCGCCTCGGCGGCCGGCGCTCACAGGTTCTCAGGCGTCGGGCTGTATCCCCGACGACACCGTGGAGTCGCGGAAGCGTGCACGCTGCATTTCGCCACCGATGTGCGACTCCAGGCGGTCCAGCAGTTCGCCCACCGAATCGGAACGCTGGGTTTCGTTCTCGAGCAGTTCGTCGGCGATCGGGCCCAGCTCATGGGCCAGGGCTTCGCGCAGGCGATCGTGTTGCGCCGGGGTGATGCCGAAGGTGCGATGCAGCGGCTCGTCCAGCGCGGCCGGCGTGGTGTCCAGTTCGACAGGGCTTGTGTCTTGGGCTTCGGCTTGGCGGCGCGCAGCCCACGAGGCCAGCCAGTCCTGCCGTTCCTGCGCGTTGATCAGCAGGCGTGCGGCAGCGGCCATGAACTCGTCTTCATTGCGAGCGTGAAGCGCGGCCCGCATCAGGTGCGGTTTCACGTTGATGTTGTTCAGCCGCTTGCGGAGCGAACGCTCCACGCGAGCAAAGAGACGGGTGTTGATCAGATCGGCCATGTACCTGCGGGTAGCTCTGAAAGTGCCCGCAAATTTTATGAGCGCACCCTTTCCCCTACCGGCCAAATGAGGGGGATCGCGGTAACTCCATGCAACGTGTAGGCAGACTTTGCACGCCTGTGTTGGCACGCTGCGCAGCGTGCTCAGCAGGTCCAACGAGGGTCACTTGGCGAGAGATTTGAGCGCGAGCTTGATGCCGTCGCTGACGCCGATGTCGACCGGTAAGTTTTTCAATGCCAGAGCCGCCTCGCGGTCGCTGTAACCCAGCGCCACCAGCGCCTGAAGGATGTCGGCCTGCGCATCGCTGCCCACGCTGGCCGGCACCGAGAGGTCGGCGCCAAGCTTGCCCTTCAGCTCGAGCAGCAATCGTTCGGCCGTTTTCTTGCCGATACCCGGCACCTTGACCAGGCGTGCGCTCTCTTGCAGCGACACCGCTTGCGCCAGCTCGCCCACGCTCAGCCCGGAGAGAATCGACAGCGCCGTGCGCGGCCCCACGCCCGAGATCTTGACCAGCAGGCGGAAGGTGGCGCGTTCTTCGGCGGTGAGAAAACCGAACAGCACCTGCGCGTCTTCACGCACCACGAAGTGGGTGAGCAGCGTGACGCGCTCGCCCAGCGAGGGCAGGTTGTAAAACGTGCTCATCGGCACGTCGACTTCGTAGCCGACGCCGTTCACGTCGACCAGCAACTGCGGAGGGTTCTTCTCGGCCAGCAGCCCGCTCAAGCGCCCGATCATCGGGCGCGCTCGTCAGTCATCTCGATCATCGACGGAACAAGCCCAGACGCTGTGCTTCCAGCGCCGCTTCGGCGCGAGAACTCACGTTGAGCTTGCGGTAGATCTGCTTCACGTAGTCGGCGATGGTGTGGCGCGACAGGTTCAGCTGCACGCCGATCTCGGGCAGCGTGAAGCCCTTGGCCACCCACAACAGCACCTCGTTCTCGCGGTCGGTGAGCGACACGTGCGGCAGGTTCTGCGGGCGCTCATGCGGCTTGTTCTGCTTGGCGAAATAGGCGATCACGCGGCGGGCGATCGATGGCGACAGCGGCGGCTCGCCCTGGCTGATGCGCTGCAGCTGCTCGACGAAGTGCTCGCGCGGTTGCTCCTTGAGCAGATAGCCGAAGGCGCCGGCCTGCAGGGCGGGGAACAGGTGATCGTCATCGTCGTGGATGGTCACGACCACCGACTGCGCTTCGGGCTGGGCCTCGCGCAAGGCGGCCACGACGTCGACGCCCGAACCGTCGGGCAGGCCCAGGTCGACCAAGGCCACTTCGAAGCGTTCGGCAGTGATGAGTGCCAGCGCATCGTGCACGCGTGCTGCCTCGAACACATGGGCCTGTGGAAAGACCTGCAGCGCCAGGGCTTTCAGCCAGGCGCGGATCTCGGGGAGGTCTTCAAGCAACAAGATCTTGTTCATGGCGACTCGCGGGTTGCGCTGACGGGATCAGCCAAAAATCATCGTAACAGCCTGTCAGCCCGAACGGGCCTTTCGGGCCCTATGCCGACATGCTCGTGCCCAGCGGAAGCGTGAGCCGGATCACGGTTCCGTAGCCTGGGCCCGACTCCACCAGGCACTGGCCCTGCATCTGCTTGGCGCGGTGCTTCATGCTGGCCATGCCGTGGCCGCGGTCGAGCTTGCCGTCGAGCTCCATCGGAATGCCGTTGCCGTTGTCTTGCACGACCAGCACGAAGTCTTGCTGGCCGAGGCTGCAGCGCACCTTGCAGTGCGACGCACCGCTGTGCTTGATGACGTTGCTCACCGCCTCGCGCAGGATGCGGGTGGTCTGCACGAAGGCGCGGGCCGAGAGCTGCTGCGTCACATCTTCTGTCGGGCTGCGCCAGTCGACCTCGATGCCGGCCTGGCCCAGGCGCGAGACCGTTTCCGCCCGCCAGTCGGCCAAGGCGTCGGCCACGGGCAGCGGCTTGCCGGTGAGACCGCGCACCGAAAGCCGCATTTCTTCCAGCGCCTCGCGCGCCAGCGACGAGATGCGCTCCGATTCGCTGGTGTGCACGATGGTCAGCAGCTTGGCGCCCAGATCGTCGTGCAGGTCGCCGGCAATGCGCTTGCGCTCCTTCTCGGTGACCTGCTCGACGCGCAACTCGGCCATCTGCACGTAGTTGCGTTCCATCTCGGCGGTGGCCTCGGCGACGCGGCTTTCCAGCGAGTTGCGTGCCGCCTCGGCCGCCTGCAAGGCCAGGCCGAACGATTTCAGCTGCCGTGACCCGATCACAACGAACATCAGCGGCAGCGCGAAGTGCAGCAGGTGGATGTGCGGCACCGGCAGCCACTCGTACTGGATCGCGCGCTCGACCAGCACGAGCACGCCCAGAATGCCCAGCATCACCGCCATGGGCCAGAAGTTGTCGCGTTCGGAGCGGCGTTCGGCGTAGAGGTAGAGGGCCATGACGACCACCATTTCGAGCGTCATCAGCAGGTACCACGCGCTGCTGACGTTGAACTGGCGTTGCGGGCCGGCCAGCACCAGCGTCAGCGGCACGAGCAGGCACTGCGCCAGCAGGCCGGCCTCGATGGCGCGGGAGCGCAGCGCACCATAGCTCAGCAGGAACTGCACCCCGATGGCGGTGAGGATGGCGAACCCGGCGCACACCAGCAACTCGGCGGTGCCGTTGTCGACCGGCACGTTCTGTAGCCAGATGCGGGCGGTGAGGGCGTTCCAGCCGAGGATCAGCAGGCCGAAGTAGCTGAGGTGGGCCTCCTGCCGGTTGATCCACCCGAGGAACAGCAGGAACGCGCCGAGCACGGTGGTGGCCACCGTCATCAGCTGCAGCACCGTGATGTTCCAGAACATCTGCGACGAATGCTCCTCGGCCAGCAGGGCCTGCGGCCCGATGCGCACCGGAGACAAGCCGCCCGAGCGCTGGCGCGACGCCACCTTCTGCAGCGCGAAGCCCTGCACCTTGATGTCGAGCGTGTTGCCTTCGGCGCGCAAGAGGCCGCTGGGCAGCGTCGCGAGCTGGGGGTAGAAGCAGTTGCGCGTCACCGGCTCGCTCATGCGCCCGCCGCTGTAGATGATGAAGCCGTTGAGGTAGACCTCGGCGTTGCTGCAGACACGCTCGATGTAGGCGGCGAGCAAGGGGTCGCCGCTGCCACTGGGTGCGTCGAAGCGCAGCCGGTACCAGATTGGCCCGTCTTCGCGCGGGCGGCTGGTCCACCAGTTGTCGGGCAGGCTGACGCGCTTGGCAGTCTCTTCGGCCGGGAAGCGCTCGCTGGTCCCGGGCGCGGTGAGTGCCGTGGTCAGCTCGATGACCTTGGTGTCGTTCTCGGCCGACCATGCCTGCAGCCCCATCCACCCCAGCAGGCACGCCATGGCAAACGGGCCCAGCCAGGACAAGGCGGCAGAGAGACGACGGGGAACGTGCATGGGCGCCGATTGTGCAGGAGCGCCAAGCTCGCGTGCCCCCTGGCTCCGCGGGATAACGCCGTGGCGCGACAATCCGCTTTTGGAAAGCCGCCTGTGATTCTTCGCCACGCCTTCATCCCACTCGACAACATTCGCCTCTCGCACCTGTGCGGCAGCCTGGACGAGCACCTGCGCAACATCGAGGCGGCCTTCGGCGTCAGCATCTCGCGGCGCAACGAATCCTTTCGCATCGAGGGCGCCAAGCCGGCGGCCGAGCGCGCGGTGGCACTGCTGCAGGCGCTGTACGACCGGGCCCGCAAGCCGATTTCGGCCGAAGCCTTCCAGCTCGCGCTGGTCGAGGCGTTAGCCGAAGCCAAGCGTGTCGACAAGCGCTCCGCCTTGCACGAAGTGGGCGACGCCGCCAGCGAGGGCGACGAACTGGTGCTGCGCACGCGCCGCGCCGATCTCGCCGGCCGCACCGCCAACCAGCACCTGTACCTCAACAACATCCAGACGCACGACATCACCTTCGGCATCGGCCCGGCCGGTACCGGCAAGACCTTCCTGGCCGTGGCCTGTGCCGTCGACGCGCTGGAGCGCAGCGCGGTGCAGCGCATCATCCTGACCCGCCCGGCGGTCGAGGCGGGCGAGCGGCTCGGCTTCCTGCCTGGTGACCTGGCGCAGAAGGTCGACCCCTACCTGCGCCCGCTGTACGACGCGCTCTACGACCTGATGGGCATGGAGAAGGTCAGCAAGGCCTTCGAGAAGGGCAGCATCGAGATCGCGCCGCTCGCCTTCATGCGCGGGCGCACGCTGAACCATGCGTTCGTGATCCTCGATGAGGCGCAGAACACGACGCGCGAGCAGATGAAGATGTTTCTGACACGCATCGGCTTCGGCAGCAAGTGCGTGGTGACCGGCGACGTGAGCCAGATCGACCTGCCGCGCGGCACCGACAGCGGTCTGATCGACGCCGAGCGCGTGCTGCGCCGCGTGAGCGGCATCGCGATGACGCGCTTCACCTCGGCCGACGTGGTGCGCCACCCGCTGGTGGCGCGCATCGTCGAGGCCTACGAGGCCGATCCGCAGGAGCGTCCTTGAAGCCGGAGTTGACGCTGTCCCTGCAATTTGCCGACGCTACGCATCGCGCGCACTTGCCGCGGCACAAGGTGGCACGCTGGATCCGGGCGGCGCTGGCGGCCCCGGGCGAGATCACCGTGCGCATCGTCGGCGCCGAAGAAGGCCAGGCCCTGAACCGCGAATTCCGCGGCAAGGACTATGCGACGAACGTGCTCACCTTCGACTACAGCCACGAGCCGGTGGTGATGGCCGACCTGATCATCTGCGCACCCGTCGTCGAGGCGGAGGCGCGCGAGCAGAAGATCACGCTCGAAGCCCACTACGCGCATTTGCTGGTGCACGGCACGCTGCACGCGCAGGGCGACGACCATGAAGACGAGGCCGAGGCCATCGAGATGGAGTCCAAGGAGACCGCCATCCTCGCCGGCCTGGGGTTCGCCGATCCGTACGCGCACTGAGCCACGCGGCTGGAGTCAGCGCTTCGAGGTGCTGAGGTAGCGTTTCCGCCAGAAAAAGAAGCCGAGGCCCAGGCCCAGCACCACCATCACCACGCTGGCGATCCACACGCCGGTCTGCGCATGGATCAGGGGCAGGCCGTCGAAGTTCATGCCGAAGAAACCGGTGATCAGGTTCAGCGGCATGAAGATGGCGGTCAGCACGGTGAGCGTGCGCATGATGTCGTTGGTGCGGTTGCTCTGCGCCGAGAAGTGCATCTGCACCGCGGTCTCGGCCGATGATTCCAGGCGCCGCACGTGGCTCAGCACGCGTTCGATGTGCTCCAGCACGTCGCGCGAGCGCAGCCGCAGCAGCTCGCGCTCTCGCATCACCACCGGGTCTTGTGCGCTGGGCCACTCTTCCAGTGAGTCGATCCATTCGACGATCGCGCTGCGCTGGTCTTCGCAGGTGTCTTCGAGCAGGTGCAGCGCATTGCGCGAGTCGAGCAGCACCTGCCAGCTGTCGAAGTGGCTGCGCGGGTTGAAAAGCTCCTGCTGGAGGTAGCCAAGCTGCTTGGTCAGCAGCCGGCGCAGCTCGAGGTAGCTGTCGACCATGTGGTTGACCATGCGCAGCATCAGGTCGGCCGGGCTGGTGGGCAGGCGCGTTGCGGCGCGCTGTTCCGAGCGCTGCTCCGCGCCTTGCGTCATCTGCACCAGGCGGCTGGCGAAGAAGTCGCGCACCTGGCAATCGGTCGGGTGCACGGTCAGCAGCACGCGGTCGAACACCGCGAAGCCGACCGGGCTGGTGTCGATCGCGTCCAGGGCACGTTTGGCCGTGGCCAATGTTCCCTGGACGTCGTCGAGGAACATGTTGTTGCTGCCGCTGCCCGCCGCGAGCCGCCGAAACACCAGCAGGTCGTACGACGACGTGTAGTCGAAGTGCGACGGCAGCTGGTTGTTGAGCAGGTCGGAGATGTGAAGGTCGACCAGCTGCGTCCCCGTCAAGCGCTGGAACGCACCCTGCAGCAGGGCGGCGTTGACCTCGAACTCTCGTCGCGCGCTGCCGATCCAGAGGTAGCCGGCGGCAGGCATCTGTTCGGGCAGCTCCGCCAGTTCGGCGAACTGGTCGGACATGACGTGGAAGATGCGCATGCGGGCGGGTCAGCGCTGGTTGAGCAGGCGCGCCGCCTCGAGTGCAAAGTAAGTCAGCACCCCATCGGCGCCAGCGCGCTTGAAGGCGAGCAGGCTTTCCATCATCACCGCGTCGTTGTCGAGCCAGCCGTTGATGGCGGCCGCCTTGAGCATGGCGTATTCGCCGCTCACCTGGTAGGCGAAGGTCGGCACGCGGAACTCGTCTTTCACGCGGCGCACGATGTCGAGGTAGGGCATGCCGGGCTTGACCATCACCATGTCGGCGCCTTCGGCGATGTCGAGCGCCACCTCGCGCAGCGCCTCGTCGGTGTTGGCTGGGTCCATCTGGTAGACCTTCTTGTTGCTCTTGCCGAGGTTGCCGGCCGAGCCCACGGCGTCGCGGAAGGGCCCATAAAAAGCACTCGCGTACTTGGCGCTGTACGCCATGATCTTGGTATGGATGTGGCCGCGGCGCTCGAGCGTCTGGCGGATGGCGCCGATGCGGCCGTCCATCATGTCGCTGGGCGCGACGATGTCGACGCCGGCCTCGGCCTGCACCAGCGCCTGTTGCGTCAGGGCCTTCACCGTCTCGTCGTTGAGGATGTAGCCGCTCTCGTCGCGCACGCCGTCTTGCCCATGCGTGGTGAACGGGTCGAGCGCCACGTCGGTCAACAGGCCGAGTTCGGGGAAGCGCTTCTTCAGCTCGCGCACGACCTTGGGCACCAGGCCCTGCGGGTTCATGGCCTCGGCGCCGTCTTCGGTCTTGAGCTTGGGGTCGATCACCGGGAACAGCGCCATCACCGGGATGCCGAGGCGCACGCACTCATCGGCCACCGGCAGCAGCTGGTCGAGGCTCAGGCGCTGCACGCCCGGCATCGAATCGATGTTCTGGATCTTGTTTTTGCCGGCCAGCACGAAGACCGGCAGGATCAGGTCGTTCACGGTGACCTGGTGCTCGCGCACGAGGGCGCGGGTGAATTCGTCGCGACGCAGCCGGCGCGGCCGGCTGGCGGGGAAAGGGGGCGGGGTCAGCAAGGCTCGGTTCCTGTCTCGTTGTCGGGGCGCAAGAGATGAACGAAAGATGGAGCGCGAAATGGTCGGCAGATGCGCGTTTCTCCGCGGTATACAGCTTGATTTTGGGCCGGGGTCATCTGCTAAAGTCGCCGATGGATGATAGCCGCAAGGCCGTCGTCCCCTGCTTTTCCTCCCTGAGCAGGAGCCTTACCGTGATGACAGCGATGAGGCTTTTCCAGCCCCGGCCTGATGGCCGGGGCTTTTTTATTGGCGGAGGGTGCGGCGCCCATAATGCGGCCGCATGAGAGACATCAAATACGCCAATTTTGCGCGGGCCGAGCGCTGGGCCGCTCCCGAGCCGGCCTGCATCTCCTCGGGGGATCGCCGAACGTACTCGTTCGGCGAGGGGCTGTCATGAGCAGTCTGTATCTGTGGGTCAAGGCCCTTCACATCGTCTTCGTCGCGAGCTGGTTCGCCGGCCTGTTTTACCTGCCGCGCATCTTCGTCAACCTGGCCTCCGTGCCGGCCGACAGCCATGCCGAGCGCGAGCGCCTCTTGCTGATGGCGCGCCGCCTGTACCGCTTCACCAGTTTCCTGATGGTGCCGGCCCTGGTGTTCGGGCTATGGCTTGGGGTTGAGGTGTGGCGCAGCGGTGCGCACCACGGCTGGCTGGATGCCAAGGTGGTCCTCGTGGTTCTGGTCGTCGGTTACCACCACGCCTGCCGCTCCTTGCTGCGCAAGTTCGAGACCTTCAGCAACCAGCGCAGCGAGCGCTGGTTCCGGGTCTTCAACGAGGCCGCGGTCGTGTTGTTCGCCCTGATCGTGGTGCTGGTGGTGGTCAAGCCCTTCTGACCTTGCCTGAACATGAGCGCATCGTCCGATCGCTCCCAGCCTGATGCCGGGCAGACGCAAGTCGGCCCGCACCCCATTGCCGCGCAAGCCTCCAGCGCCCCTCGCCACCGCAGCTCGGCTGCACCGCTGGCCTGGCTCTACGCTGCGCTGATCGTCTACGCCAGCCTCTCGCCCTTCAGCGGCTGGAAGCAGCCGGTGGCCGTGCCGTTTTTCGGCATGGGCCACATGCCCTGGCCGCATTGGTGGACGGGCTTTGACGTCGTCTCCAACCTCCTGGGCTACATGCCCTTCGGCGCCCTGTTGTTTGGCGCGCAGGTGCGCAGCGGCCGGGCGGTCGGTGTCTCGGTGTTGACCACCGTGCTCGTGGGCGCCGGGCTGTCGGCCGGCATGGAGAGCCTGCAGAACTGGCTGCCGCAGCGCGTGCCCTCGAGCCTCGACTTTGTGCTCAACACCGGCGGCACCGCCCTCGGCTTGCTGGTGGCCATGGCCGTGCGCGCGTTGGGCGGGGTGGACCGCTGGCAGGTGCTGCGCGACCGCTGGTTCATCGCCCGCAGTGCCGGCGGCATTGCCTTGCTGCTGCTGTGGCCTGTGGGCCTGCTGTTTCCGGCGCCGGTGCCCTTTGGCCTGGGTCAGGTGCTGGCGAGGCTGCAGGAACTCACGGCGCTCGCGCTCGACGGCACGCCCTGGTCGAGCTGGGTGGAAGACTGGGTCAACGCCCGCGACTCGCTGACGCCCTTGTCGCCTGGCGCCGAGTGGGTGGCCATCGTGCTCGGCTTCCTGGCACCGAGCTTCGTCGCCTTCAGCGTGATGCGGCCCGGCTGGCGCCGCGTGCTGCACGTGCCGGCGGTGCTGGTCGTGGGCCTGGCCACCACCACCTTGTCGACGGTGCTCAACTTCGGGCCGCAGCATGCGATGACCTGGCTCACGCCCACCGTGCTGCCGGCGCTCGTGGTGGGCAGCGTGCTGGCGCTGGCGCTGGCCGCTGTGCCGCGGCGTGGCGCAGCCGGCCTGGGGCTGGTGGCGCTGACGGCGCTGGTGGCCTTAGTGTCTCAAGCTCCGGCCGATCCGTACTACGCCGAGAGCCTGCAGGCCTGGGAGCAGGGCCGCTTCATCCGCTTTCACGGCGCGGCACAGTGGGTGGGCTGGCTGTGGCCGTATGCCGCGCTGGTGTACCTGCTGCTGCGTGTGGCGGCGCGTGATGAGCCCGCGCTGGCGGCGCAGTCATAGCGCGTCCTTAAAATGCCGCATGACCTATTTCAAGCGCCACATCTTCTTCTGCCTGAACCAGCGAGACAAGGGCGAAGACAGCTGCGCCAACCACAATGCGCAGGCAGGCTTCGACCGGTGCAAGTCACGCGCCAAGGCCGAGAAGCTCAATGGCCCGGGCGGCGTTCGCGTGAACAAGGCCGGGTGCATGGACCGCTGCGCTGGCGGGCCGGTGGCGGTGGTCTACCCCGAAGCCGTCTGGTACACCTATGTGGACAACGACGACATTGACGAGATCGTCGAATCGCACCTGAAGAACGGCGTGGTGGTGGAGCGCTTGCTGCTGCCCGATTCCGTGGGTCGGTGACGGTCGGCCCATGAACTCCCAGACCCAACGAACCCAGATCGCCGGCCCGGCGGGGTCGATCGAATGCGCGATCGACGCGCCGGCCGATGCGCCGCGTGCGGTCGCCATCGTCTGCCACCCGCACCCGCAAGGCGGCGGCACGCTCGACAACAAGGTGGCGCAGACGCTGGCCCGCGCCTTCGTGCAGCTCGGCTACCGCGCGGTGCGATTCAACTTCCGCGGTGTCGGCGCCTCCGAAGGCGAGTACGACGAAGGCCGGGGCGAGACCGACGACACGCTCGCCGTGATCGCCGCCCACCGCGACCCGGCACTGCCGCTGGTGCTGTCGGGCTTCTCCTTTGGCGCTTACGTGGTCTCACAGGCCGCGCAGCGCTTGCCCGACGATGCAAAGGCCGAGCGCCTCGTGCTCGTCGGCCCGTCGACGCAGAAGCAGCAGATGCCCGCTGTTCCCGAAGGCACGCTGGTCATCCACGGCGAGCTCGACGACGTTGTGCCTTTGTCGGCCACCTTCGACTGGGCCCGGCCACAGGCCCTGCCGGTGATCGTGATCCCCGGCGTCGGCCATTTCTTTCATGGGCAACTCACGCTGCTCAAGAACCTGGTGGTTCGCCACGGGTCATAGACCTTGGCGTGGCCATTCACGCTCTCACTTTTGAAATCAGACCAATGAAAAGATCGCTCGCTCTCGTGCTCGTTTTTGTGTCCGGGCTGGCTGCGGCCACCTCGTCCTTTGCCCAGATGCCCACGCCGCCCGAAGTGGCCGCACGCAGCTACCTGCTGCTCGACCTGAGTACCGGCCAGACCCTGGCCGAGCGTGAGGCCGATGCGCCCGCCGACCCGGCCTCCCTGACCAAGCTGATGACGGCCTACGTCGCCTTCACCGCGCTGCGCGAGAAGAAGCTGACGCTGGAGCAAACCCTGCCCGTCTCGCTGCGCGCCTGGCAGGAGCGCAAGGGTGGTGGTTCATTGATGTTCATCGAGCCGCGCATGAACCCGCCTGTTGCCGACCTGCTGCGTGGCGTCATCGTCAACTCGGGCAACGACGCATCGGTGGTGATCGCCGAAGGCGTCGGCGGCACGCTCGACAACTTTGTTGCGATGATGAACCGCCAGGCCCAGGCCTGGGGCCTGAAGAACACCAGCTTCAAGAACGTGACCGGCCTGACCGAAGCCGGCCACAAGAGCACGGCGCGCGACGTGGCGGTGATTGCCTCTCACATCATCACCGACTTCCCCGAGTACTACCCGCTGTACTCGATCAAGAAGTACCACTACCAGGGCTCACCGACCACCAACGAGAACAACCGCAACGTGCTGCTGCTGCGCGACCCGAGCGTCGACGGCATGAAGACCGGCTACACCGAGGCGGCGGGCTACTGCATGGTGGTGTCGGCCCAGCGCGACTTCCCGAACCTGGCGGCCTCGGGCACCGGTGGCGGCAAGCGGCGCCTGCTGAGCGTGGTGCTGGGCGCGGCCTCGATGGATGCTCGCGCCAACGAAAGCCAGAAGCTGCTGAACTGGGGCTTCCAGGCCTTCGACACGGTGCGCCTGTTCGAGGCCGGCAAGGCAATGTCGACCGTGCCGGTGTGGAAGGGCAAGCTCAACGAAGTCCAGCTCGGCGCCGGCTCGGCGGTCTTCATCAGCGTGCCCAAGGGCGACGGCAGCAAGCTGCAGACCAAGATCGAGCGCACCGACCCGTTGGTGGCCCCGCTGGCCCAGGGCCAGCGCGTCGGCACCATCAAGGTCACCACGCCGGCCGGTGCGTTGGTGGCCGAGCAGCCGCTGGTCGTGCTGGCAGCGGTTGAACAAGCCGGCATTTTTGGCCGGGCTTGGGATGCCATCCGGCTGTGGATCAAGTAACCTCATTCTTCCCACCCACGTAGGAGACGCAATGTCCGCCGTCCCTGACACGCTAGCTGACAACCTGTGCTACCTGAACGGCGAGTTCGTCGCGATGCGCGATGCGCGCGTTTCGGTGCTCGACCGCGGGTTTCTCTTCGGCGACGGCATCTACGAAGCCATGCCGGTGTACGAGGGGCGCATCTTCCGTTTCGACGAGCACCTGGCACGGCTGAATCGCAGCCTGACCAAGATCCGCATCGCCAACCCGCTGAGCGAGTCGCAATGGCTGGCCCACTGCCGCAGGCTGATCGCGGCGCAGCCGGCGGGCGACCAGATGATCTACGTGCAGGTGACGCGGGGCGTGGCGCCGCGCAACCACGTGATGCCCGCCGACATCGCGCCCACCGTCTTCATGATGTGCAACCCGCTGCCGCCGGCCTCTGCCGATCAGCGCCACAAGGGCGTGGCCTGCGTCACCGCGCGCGACTTCCGTTGGGAGCGCGGCGACATCAAGTCGATCTCGCTGCTGGGCAATGTGTTGGCGCGCCAGATGTCGGCCGACCACGGCGCGTTGGAAACCATCATGCTGCGTGACGGCTACCTCACCGAGGCGTCAGCCAGCAATGTCTGGGTGGTGCACGAAGGTGCGGTGCTTGGGCCCCCGAAGAGCGAGCACGTGCTCGAAGGCATTCGCTACGAGCTCATCCGCGAGTTGTGTGAAGAAGAGGGCATTGCCTTCAACCTGCGCCCGATCCCCGAGGCCGACCTGCTGGCCGCCGACGAGATCATTCTCAGTTCGGCTTCCAAAGAGGTGCTGCCCGTCACGCTGCTCGACGGCGAGCCGGTGGGCCACGGCGCGCTGCGCGGCAAACCGGGGCCGGTCTACGCCAAGCTGTTCGAGGCGTACCAGCGCGCCAAGCGCAGCCAGTCCATTTGAAATCGCCTGCTTTGCCCCCAATTTCAGGGGCATGACCCAGACCATGCAAGACATCCCGCCCGAGCAGTCGCTGATCGAATACCCGTCGCAGTTCCCGATCAAGGTGATGGGTGCCAACGTCGACGGCTTCGTGCATGCCGTCACCACCGTCGCGCATCAGTTCGACCCAGCATTCGACGCGGCGAGCGTCGAGATCCGCCCGAGCAGCGGTGGCAAGTACCTGGGCGTGACCGTCACCGTCACCGTGACAAGCCGTGAGCAGCTCGACGAGCTGTACCGCACGCTGTCCACGCACCCGATGGTCAAGGTAGTGCTGTAGCGCGGCTCACGAAAGCAGTGGCAGCTTGAGGTCGAACGCCCGTTCGACCAGCCAGCCCAGTGCCAGCAGCGTGATCGCGACAGACCCCGCACGCAGCCCGATGCCGCGGTAGGTGCGCGTGTCGCGCAGCGTCCAGACCACCACAAAGAAGATCGCCACGATGGCGAGCTGGCCAAGTTCCACGCCGAGGTTGAAGCCGAACAGCGGCAACGTGAGCCCACCCTGTGTGAGGCCGACGTCCTTGAGCGCGCTGGCGAAGCCGAAGCCGTGCACCAGGCCGAACACGAAGGTCAGCTTCCAGCGGCCTTCACGGATCACGGGGTAGAGGTTGTTCAAGGCGGCGAGCACCACGCTGGCCGCGATGACCGACTCGACCCAGCGCGAGGGCGGGTTCAGCACATCGAAGGCCGCCAATGCGAGCGTGATCGAGTGCGCGACGGTGAACGCCGTGACCACGCGAAGCACGTCGGTCAGCACCGGGCGAAGGCTGGGCGCGGCGCGCCATCCACCAGTTGCCGTGCGGACCAGCACCGCGGGCAGCAGCAGCGCCAGCAAAAAGAGGATGTGGTCGGTGCCGATCAGGATGTGGTGCATGCCCTCGAGTACGAAGCCGGTGAAACCCTCGGGCGGCGCATCGCCGGCCCCGATGTCGAAGCGGTGCGCGGCGGAGCCCGGTACCAGCACGGCCGTGTCGCTTTGCTCGCCGTGTTGTACGCGCACGATGCCGCGGTGGGTGGGATCGGTCTGCGCGAACAGGGCGTAGCTCACGTCGAGTTGATGCACTTCGGCCGGACAGGTCCAGCGGCGCGTCAGCACGGCGTAGCGGCCGTCGCTGTGCTCATCGAGTTGTGGTGCGCCTGGCGATTCAGCGCTGCAGGGCCGGCCTTCGGCGCTCAGCGCGAGGGCGTTTTGGGCCAGCTGCGCAATGTCGTTCCAGCGCGTGCGCACTTCGCGCCATTCGAGTTGGCCGTTGTCGTCGGCATCGAGGGCCAGTTCACGGTCGAGATCGCGCAGGGCGATGTCGAAGCGTTGTTCGACGTGGCTGCCTTGCACTTCAAGTTGCAGGTAGGCGTCGCTGGGTTTGTGTGCTTGCGCCAGCGCCGGAAGCAGCAAGGCCAGCGCAAGGCCGGCAACAGCGGAGAGGCGCCTCATGTCATGCCCTTCGACGCCTTGGCGACGGCTGTCAGCCGCGCATCCTGCAGACCGGTCTCTCGCATCAGGCGCCATACCGGCTCGGCTGCTTGCGCCTGGCCGGCAGCATGGGCGGCACGCACCAGCACCAGCGCGTCCGCGGGTTCCTTCTGGACCGCCCAGTTGGCTTGTGCGGAGACCAGGGCGGCGGCCGGCTTGTCTTTCAGTTCGAGCTCGAAGCGGGCCTGTTCGCGGCCATGGCTGCGGTCACCGCGCAAGGCCGCGGTCTCGAAGCGCGCTGCCAGCGTGGCGATGGCTGTTTCGGCGAGCGGATCGTGGTTGCGCCGGTGCGCGATCGCCAGGCGCAGCAGCAAGGCGTCGGCATCTTCACGGCCCGCCAGCAACGGGATGACCTCGGCATGGCGCCCACGGTCGAGCAGCCAGTCGGCGTAGGCCGCGAGGGTGTAGACGTCGGGTTGCGGGGTTTGCATAGCCTGTCGATACAGGGCTTGGGCCGAGTCGTCGCCTAGGCGTTCGGCCAGTTCGGCGCGGACCAGGCTGAGCCAGCTGGCCGAGGCGTCGCCTGCTTGCCGGGCCAGACGCGCAAGATCGGCACGGGCTTTGTCGGCTTGGCCCTGAAGGCTGGCCAACTCGGCGAGGCACGCTTGTGCCGGCAGTTGAACGGTGCTGCCCAACGCGGCATAGCGCTCGTCGCCCAGGCGCGAACAGCCAGCAGCGGCTTCCGGCCAGCGGCCACGGACCTGCAGCACCGACGCCCGCGTCAGCTCGGCCTGCGCCTGCAAGGGCAGCGGGGCGGTGCTGCCCTCGCGCAACAGCGCGTCCAGGTCGACCAGTGCGGTGTCGAAGTCATGCTGGCTTTGGTGGATGGTGGCGCGCAGCAGGCGCACGGCCGGCGGAGGTTCGCTCAGCTTCCACCACGGTCCGAGCGCCGCTTCGGCCTGGCCGAGTTCACGCGGGTCGCCGAATTGGCGTGCCCGGGTGATGGCCTCGCGTGCCAGTTGCAGCGCCAGCGGCAACTGCGCCGGCTGGGCGCGCAGGCGTTCACGCGCGGCGCGCTGTTGCTGGCGCTGCTCGGCCGTGCCGATGCGCGAGGGCAGACGCTCGACGACCTCGTCGTCGCTGCTCGGCACGTACGGAGCGGCTATGGCCGTGCTGGTGATCGCAATGGCGCAAAGCGCTGCTGAGACGGCAAGGCCTTGCACCAACTTCTGGAAGGAAGATCGCATGGTCGTGAACCTGGGGAGTGAATGAAAGAGCGGCCAGCCTCGTGAGCCGGCCGCAGGGTCGCATCAGTTCAATGCGACCGGTTCATCGGCTTCGCTGGTCGGGGCCAGAGCAAAGCTGTCCAGGCTCAGCGGCTCGCCCGTTTCGCTGCCGCTGGCCGCCTGCGCTTGAACGAAGGTGACGTACGCCGACGGTGAGTCGGCCGCCGAGATCGGCACCTCGACCAGGGGCGCCGGCGGTGCCTGGGCGGGGTCGCCGCCGCAGGCTGTGAGGCCGGCCGCCAGCAGGCCCGCGGAGAGAAGGAGTCGTGTCGTTGTCATGAACCGCTCCTCAATGTGAGCCGCCGTTGGGCGTGGACAGGTAAGGGAAGCTCGTCATCAAGGGCACGACGGCTTGGTCGACGGCATCGTGCAGCTTGAATGCCGTGCTGCCGAGCGGCGCGGCCGAGGGTTTGCAGGCGGTGCCAAAGCCCAGTGCGTCCGTGTCGCCATTGGCAACGCACAAGCCGCCCATCATCGCCACGAGCGAGATATCGACCACGTCGTCTTTCGGTCGGCGGCCGTTCGGGTAGCCCGCGCCGTCGCTTCCGCCAGCGAGGATGTTGCCGACGATGCCGAGCCGGTTCTGCTGCGCGAAGTCCACCGGTGCTGCGGTGGTGTTCAAGCGCAGCATCTCGGACGCCACCACGTTGGCCGGCTTGTTGACGCCGGCAATGCCGGTGAGGAAGGTCGTGACAAGGTCATTGCGCGGGTAGTTGGTCGGTGCGGTGTTGGGCAATGCCAGCGCGATTTCCAGCAACTTGGGCAGCGAGGGGTTGGTCACGTAGGTCGCGAACTGCCCGTCGTCCTTGGGCTTGGCGCTGTTGAAGCGGTCCTTGTCCTTCAGGCCGATCACCACCTCGTTCACCAGCGGCATGCCCAGGCGCGAGACCTGCGTCCAGGCGCCGCCGGCTTTCTCGCTGGTCTGGTGGCCGGGTTTGGGTGACGGGTCGATCAGGCGAGCCTGGCGCAGGCTCGCTGTCGTCCAGCCGCCGATCACGGTATCACTGCCCGCCGTGAGGCAGGCGGTGGGCACTTCGAGGGCCAGCGAACTGATGTTCTTGTCGTCGATGGTGTTGGGCGCGGCGCCGATCAGGGACGGGTCGGTGATCGTGGCCACCGAGGCGTTCACCAGATCGAAGATGACGCCGAGGTTGACGGCGAACGGATCCTTGCGCTGGCCGACGAACACCTTGCCGGGGGCAGAGCAGCCGGGGATGGTGATGCTGTAGACGTGCTTGGCCGCATACGCCGCGTAGTCGGGGATGGTCTTCACACCGATGTTGTCGACCGGCTTGTCGAAGGTGGCCGAGCCGCCAGTTGCGTTGGTCACCGCGGCAGATGTGCCGCTGCGGCGGTCGCCGCGCACTACCGTCACGGTGAAGCTTTCGGCGAGGTTCAGATTGGCGTCCTTCACGTTGGCCACACCGCCGGCCTGGATCAGCGGGATGCCCACGCTCTTGTCGCCCACCGGCAGCTCGATGCCCTTGCCGGCGTTGGCCAGCGTGTTCTTGAAGCGGAACTGGAAGGTGATGTCTTCCTTGGCGTCGCCGTTGTTGTCGATGTGGATCTCGTACAGGGCGTTCGGGTCGAGCGAGAAATAGTTCGGGCCGCCATAGGCGTCCTGCAGTGGCAGGTAGTTGGCGATGAGGGTGGTGTAGGCGGTGCGGCCGCTCTCATAGCTGCGGAACATGTAGAAGTCGGTCGCATCCACCTTGGGCACGGTGGTGATGAAAGGGGCCTCGCGGTGGCTGGACGCACCGGCCGTGCCGCAGACCGCCATCAGCGCGGCCGCCAGCAGCGGTGTTGCCTTGAACAGAGAAGGTCGCATGTCGTATCTCCTGATGTGTGTGCCGACAAAGTGGTCGGTTAGCAGCACTACGCAGGGTTTGGCGTGCCGGATGCAGGGGTTTCACGCTTTCTTTCGGTCACGCTCCGGCGCAGCGGGGACAATCCCGGCGTGCCAGAAATTTCTACCGATCGCGACCCGGTTCGGGCGGCTGTGCCCACGTTGCACCTGCGCGGGCGCGTGCCCTACCTCGAGGCCGAAGCCGCGATGCGCGCCTTCACCGAAGCGCGCACGCCTGACACGCTCGATGAGATCTGGCTGTGCGAGCACGAAGGCGTCTACACGCAAGGTGTGGCCGGCAAGGCCGACCATGTGCTGGATGCTCGAGGGATCCCCATCGTGGCGACCAACCGCGGCGGGCAGGTCACGTACCACGGGCCCGGCCAGGTCGTGGCCTACCCGCTGATCGACCTGCGGCACCTGAACATCTATGTCAAGGAATACGTTTACCGGCTCGAGCATTGCGTGATCAAGGCGCTCGAGCACTACGGCGTGACCGGCCACCGGGTGGCGGGTGCACCGGGTATCTATGTGAACCTGGCCGATCCGTTCGGCCACGCCGCGCTAACTGGCCCGCGGCTCGATCCATTTTCCGGCCTCGGCAAGATCGCGGCACTGGGCATCAAGGTGAGCCGGCACTGCACGTACCACGGCGTTGCACTCAACGTGGCCATGGACCTGAGCCCCTTCAGCGGCATCAACCCCTGCGGCTACGCCGGGCTGCAAACAGTCGATCTGGCTACACTGGGCGTCATGGCCGATTGGGCCGATGTTGCCCGGGTGCTGGGTGGCCGGCTGGCCTCTCACCTGAGCTGAACGCTCACCAGAAAGCCTATATGTCGACCGACAACGTCGTTCACCAAGCTCAAGATTCGGCGAACTACGACGCCACGGCCAAGCAGAAGTCGCAGGCCAAGACGGCGCGCATCCCGATCAAGATCGTGCCGGCCGAAACGCTGAAGAAGCCCGACTGGATTCGTGTCAAAGCGGGTTCCCAAAACAGCCGCTTCTACGAGATCAAGCAGATCTTGCGCGAGCACAAGCTGCACACGGTGTGCGAAGAGGCCTCGTGCCCCAACATCGGCGAATGCTTTGGCGGCGGCACGGCCACCTTCATGATCATGGGCGACAAGTGCACGCGCCGTTGCCCCTTCTGCGACGTGGGCCATGGCCGCCCCGACCCGCTGGACGTGGACGAACCGCTGAATCTGGCCAAGACCATCGCCGCGCTGAAACTCAAGTACGTGGTGATCACGAGCGTGGACCGCGATGACCTGCGCGACGGGGGAGCTGGCCACTTCGTTGAATGCATCCAGCGCGTGCGGGAGCTGTCGCCGCAGACGCGAATCGAGATCCTCACGCCCGACTTCCGTGGTCGCATGGACCGTGCGCTCGAAATTCTCAAGGCCGCGCCGCCCGATGTGATGAACCACAACCTGGAAACCGCGCCGCGCCTCTATAAGGAAGCGCGGCCTGGCTCTGACTACGGGTACTCGCTCAATCTGCTCAAGCGCTTCAAGGAATTCGCGCCCCACGTGCCGACCAAGAGCGGCATCATGGTCGGCCTGGGCGAGACCGACGAAGAAATCCTGCAGGTGATGCGCGACATGCGCGAGCACGGCATCGACATGCTGACCATCGGGCAATACCTCGCGCCGAGCGGCCACCACCTGCCGGTACGCCGCTACGTGCACCCAGACACTTTCAAGATGTTCGAGGCCGAGGCGGTGAAGATGGGTTTCACCCACGCTGCCGTGGGTGCAATGGTGCGCAGCAGCTACCACGCCGACAAGCAGGCCAGCGAAGCCGGCGTGGCCGACGCCGTCTGAACCGCGTCAGCTCAGGCTTCGACCAAGAGGGCTTCGACGGCCTTTTGCAACGCGGCGAAGTCGGGCTCACCGACGAATCGCTTGACGATCTCACCGCGCTTGTTGATGAGCACCGAGGTGGGCGTGCCTTGCACGTCGCCAAAGCTGTGGGCCACCGAGCCGGTGTTGTCGATCACCACGGTGAAGGGCAGCTTGCGCGATTCGGTGAAATCGACGACGCGTGCGGGCGGGTCGTAACTCATCGCGACGGCCAGGGTTTCGTAGCCCCGCGCGCTGAAGCGGTTGTGGGTGGCGATCATCTGCGGCATGTTCTTCACGCAGATGTCGCAGGTGGTTGCCCAGAAATTCACCAGCACCACCTTGCCTTTCAACTCGGCGACGTGGGCGCGCGAACCGTCCATGCGCGTGAAAGCGGCGTTGGGCGCCATGTCCCTCTTGCCGAGGTAGGCATAGGCTGCAGTGGCGCCGATTGCCAAAACGGCGATACCGGCGGCAAGATGGCGGGTCAATTTCATGGGAATGTGTTCATGCAGCGAAGAAAGTTTACGCCCGCGCTCTTGTCGATGATGGCCTGGGGGGCATGGAGCCCTGCGAGGGCCATCAGCCTGACGGAGACCGATGCGGCCTCGGGCATCCGCGTCGCGCTGGAGCGCGGCGCGACGTCCGCCGTCAACTTGCTGGGAAAAACCGATGGGTTCCTTGGCAACCCGAAGGTGCACATTCCCCTGCCCGGTTTTCTGAACGACGCGGCCGGGTTTCTCAGGGCGACCGGACAGCAAAAACGCGTCGACGCGTTGGAGACCGCACTGAACCGGGCTGCCGAGGCCGCGGTGCCTGAAGCCAAGGCCTTGCTGGTGAATGCCGTCAAAAGCATGAGCGTGGAAGATGCCAAGCAGGTGCTGACCGGTGGCGACAACTCGGTCACCCAGTTCTTCGTTGGCAAGACCCGCGAGCCGCTGGGCGTGAAGTTTCTGCCCATCGTGACGCGTGCGACCCAGAAGGTGGCGCTGGTCGACAAATACAACGCCGTGGCCGGCAAGGCAGCGAGTTTTGGCCTGCTGAAGCCGCAAGACGCGAGCATCCAGTCCTACGTGACCGACAAAGCTCTCGACGGTCTCTACCTGATGATCGGCGAAGAGGAAAAGAAGATCCGCGCCGACCCCATTGGTACCGGCAGCGCGATCCTCAAGAAGGTATTCGGTAGTTTGAAATAGCCTGGGCGCCTTCCGGCATGCGCCAGCGAGGCGTCGCGCCCATCAAGCAACGCCCGCGGAGCCGGCTTTGCCGGGCCGCCAGGCGGCGCCCCTCGGGGGCAGGAGCGAAGCGACTGGGGGGCTAAATCGTTTTCGCCAACTCGAACATCAGGGCGGAAGGCAACGAGGTCAGGATCGCATCGCGTCCCACGCGGGCCATGCTCAAGCCACCGAAGCCGGAGATCTCGAAGGTGTTGCCTTCTTCGATGATCTCGATGAAGACCACCTCGGCGCCCTCGGACTCGACCTCATTGCGCATGTCGTTGAAGCGGTCGCCACGCAGCACCGATTCGATGACGATCGCGTGCGGCAGGCCGCCGCGGCAGAACTCGCGCGCTTCGTCCACCGAGTTGACGAAGTCGACGATCATGCCCATGTTGCGGATGGCGTCACGCACCTGCACGCGGACATCGCGGCGTGATGCGACTACCAGCACCTGGCTGCCGGAGAGCGGCTTCGAACTCAGCGAGGGCGAGAAGCCCTGATCGAGTTCGATGGCGCTAACGCCTTCGAGTTGGTCATTGATGGTGCGCGGAAACTCGATGGTCAGGTGGACGTTGGCACCGTCGATCTTGCGATCGATGGGCAGGCCCATCGTCCAGGCGGTTTGCTCCATTAGGCGCCAGGTCATCGAGTCAAGCGCAGCCTGCAGTGCGGGCTCTTCAGTGGCGTCAACTTGCTGGTCGACCGGACGGTAGGCGAACTTGCTGGCCAGGCGCGCGTGCGTGGGCCAGGTCTTGATGTCGATGCGGAAGTCGATGGTCGACTGTGCATGTTCCAGCGACCAGCTCAGCAAGGTGTTGAGCAGGCTGAACAGCAGTGAGGCATCGACGATCACCTCGGCCGGCCGCAGCACCTGCTTGATGTGGATGTTGCGGGCCTGGGTTTCACGGGCGCGCTGGGTCAACACGTCTTTCAGCGTTTCGGTGAGCGGCAGGCGCTCGTGGGTCTGGCGCAACCGGCCCGAGGCCAGGCGGGCAATCTGCTGGCCCGACATGCTGATCTGGCGGGCACGCTGAATCTCGTCGCCGAGGGCACGCAGGCTTGAGCGGTCGATGCGCCCGGTGGTGGTGAGGGTCTGGACCCGGTCGAGCGCGGCGGTCAGCGGACCGGCGATTTCGGCGCTCATTTCACTCACCACATCGCGCCAGTGATCGGGCTCGACGGGCGCGTCCTTCGAGGCTTGGGCAACCGAGATTGGTGCGCGCTTCAGTTCGGTCATGTCCATGGGGGCCTCGGGCTGGTCGCGTCGTGTGACAAAAAGCGTGCCATTTGTTGCACGGCGTAAGTGTCGTCGGAGTTGACCGTTTTGTGGCGCGGGACCGTGGACTTTCCCCCGAATGGAGGGTGCTTTGGAGGCCTGGGTGCCGAGGGTAAAACCTAGATCACACCGAGATTTCGCAGCGCCTCGACCTCATCCGTGCGCCAGCCCAGTTCCTGAAGTACCTCATTGGTGTGCTCACCCAGCAGCGGCGGTGGGAGGCGATATTGCACGGGGGTTGCCGACAGTTTCATCGGGCTCGCGACCAGGCGCAGGTCATCGGTCAGTGGATGAGGCACGGCCACCGTCATGCCGCGCGACTGCACGTGCGGGTCGGCGAATACCTCGCCCAGGTTGTTGATCGCACCGCAGGGCACCTTGGCCGCCTCCAGCGCAGACAGCCAGTCGTGTTTTTTGCGGCCCTTCAGGATTTCGGCCAGCAGCGGCACGAGGGTGTCGCGGTGGCGCACACGGTCGGCGTTCCGGGCGTAGCGGGGGTCTTGGGCGAGGTCGGGCCGCCCCGCCACCCCGCAGAACTTGGCGAACTGGCCGTCGTTGCCCACCGCCAGGATCAGGTGCCCGTCGGAGGTTTCGAATACCTGGTACGGCACGATGTTCTGGTGTGCATTGCCCATGCGCTGCGGGGCAACGCCCGTCGTCAGATAGTTGGCGCCGAGGTTGGCGAGCATCGCGACCTGGGTGTCGAGCAGGGCCATGTCGATGACCTGCCCTTCCCCGGTGGAGTCGCGATGGCGCAGCGCCGCGAGGATGGCCACACTGGCGTACATGCCGGTGAAGAGATCGGCCACGGCGACGCCGACCTTTTGCGGGCCGCCGCCGGGCAGGTCATCCCGTTCACCGGTCACGCTCATCAGGCCGCCCATGCCCTGCACGGCGTAGTCGTATCCGGCGCGCTCGCGATACGGTCCTGTCTGGCCGAAGCCGGTGACCGAGCAATAGACCAGCTTCGGGTACTGCGTCCTCAGCGCGGCGGCGTCTAGCCCGTAACGGGCCATGTCGCCCACTTTGAAGTTCTCGATGAACACATCGCATTCGCCGGCCAGGCGGCGAATCAAGGCCTGGCCTTCGGGTTGGGCGATGTCCACGGTGACCGAGCGCTTGTTGCGGTTGGTGCCGAGGTAATAGGCGGCTTCGGCCGTGTCATGCCCCTCGCGGTCCTTGAGGAAGGGCGGCCCCCAGCTGCGGGTGTCGTCCCCGCCTGCGCCATCTCTCATGGGCCGCTCAATCTTGATGACGTCTGCGCCCAGATCGGCCAATGTCTGTGTGCACCAGGGCCCGGCCAGCACGCGTGAGAGATCGAGGACACGGATGCCCGCCAATGGCTGTGGGGCAGTGGCAGCGGGTGAAGTGGGGTGTGCGCTCATCCGAAGATTGTCATGCAGCCCAACCTGATAATCGCCTGATGCTGTGTTCTCACATTGGCGGCCGCGTGGCTGCAGCGATTGCGCTGATGGGCTTGTACGCGTGTTCGCCCACCCTGGATTGGCGTGAAGTGCGGCCCGAAGACACGGGCGTGGTCGCGCTGTTCCCCTGCAAGCCGACGACCGATGCACGCATGGTGATGCTTGATGGCGTGCGCGTGCGAATGCTGCTCACAGCTTGCCGTGCCGGCGACGTGACATGGGCGCTGGCCTCTGCGGACACGGAGCAGCCTGCACGGGTGGGGCCGGCGTTGGCGGCGCTGCGAGCTGCGTCCGTGGCCAATCTGGCGGCGTCGGCGCAGGCCATCGGACCGCTGCAGGTCAGCGGCATGACGCCCAATCCGCAGGCCGAGCGAGTGCGCATCAAGGGAAAGCTGCCAGATGGCGGCGAGGTCACGTTGGAGGCAGGGTTCTTTGCCAAAGGCACCTGGGTCTTTCAGGCGACCGCAATGGGTGCCGCTCCGGGCAGCGAAGCGGTGGCCACATTCTTCGACAACCTGAAGCTGCCGTCATGATGGTGTCAGCCAGTTGATATGCTTTTCCGTTAAGTACGGTGAGTGGCGTGCCGCCGTATGTGTGGTTTTTGTGGCGAGATGAGTGCTGCTCAACCCGTACGATGGCCGTTTGCTCACGCTGAACCTCTGATAATTCCTCATGCCCGGCTTGCTGATCATTGCCCATGCGCCTCTGGCGTCTTCCTTGAAGGCGGTAGCTCAGCACACGTTCCCGGACTGTGGCCGCAGCCTCGAAGCGCTTGACGTGCTGCCTGAGGAGACGATCGAAGAGATCGAAGTGCGGGCGCGGGTCTTGTTGGGGCAGGTGAGCAACCCCGACGCACTCATCTTCACCGACGTGTTCGGTGCCACCCCGTGCAATGTGGCTCAGCGCCTGGCCGACGGAGTGCACGTGAAGGTGATCGCCGGCGTCAACGTGCCCATGTTGTGGCGCTCGCTCTGTTATGCCGACGAATCGCTTGATGCGGTGGTTGCGCGTGCAGTCGCCGGTGCCACACAAGGTGTGATGCAGGTGGCGACGTCGCGACCCCAGAACCAAGCCTACAAACCCGGCGCCAATGATCAAAACAAGCATCAGCATCAGCAATAAGCTGGGCCTGCACGCGCGAGCTTCGGCCAAACTCACCAAACTGGCCGGTGGCTTTCAGAGTGACGTCTTCATGACCCGCAACAGCCGCCGCGTCAACGCGAAAAGCATCATGGGCGTCATGATGCTTGCGGCCGGCATGGGCAGCGAGGTCGAAATCGAGACCTCCGGTCCGGACGAGCAGGCAGCCATGGATGCCTTGCTGGCCCTGATCAACGACAAATTCGGTGAAGGCGAATAGTCGCCCTCTATCTGCAGACCGGTGTCAGACGCCGAGAAAGTGCTTGCGATAGCGCGCAGGTAGGTCGGCGATGCGCATCATCATCGGCAGGTCGGCGGTGTTGAAGTCGGGATCCCAGGCCGGCGGGCCCAAAACCTTGGCACCGCAGCGCAGGTAGCCCTTGATCAAGGCGGGTGCTTCAACGTCCAGATCGTGCTGCAAGTCTTCCACCGGCAGTGGCAGGCGCGGCGTCACTTGCAGCTCGATCGGTGCCAGATGCGTGTGCCGGAGTTGCTCCCATAGGCTGGCAGCAAAGTGGCCGCCATCACGCATGCTGATGCTGGCGCAGCCAATCATGGTGTCGAGCTTGTTGCGAACCATGAACTCGGCGAGCGCGCCCCACAGGGCCATGATGGCGCCGCCCGAACGCCATTCGGGGTGCACGCAGGAGCGACCGAGCTCGACCATGGTCGAGCGCAATGGGCGCAGGCGCGTCAGGTCGAACTCGGTTTCGCTGTAGAGCCCGCCGACACGCTTGGCTGATTCGGGCGTCAGCACGCGGTAGGTGCCGATGACTTGGCCTGGCTCACCAGCTTTGCCTGTCGCTCGCACCAGCAGGTGCTCACAGAACGGATCGAACATGTCGATGTCATGCCCTGCTGGCGAACCGTGCGGCACGCTCAGGCGAGCGCCCAGTTCCTCGGCAAAGACCAGATGCCTCAACTGCTGCGCTTGGCGAACGTCTCTTTCATCGCGAGCCCAAACCACTTCAAAGCGAGCCGCGTCAGCGCGAACAGGTTCGGCATGCGGTGAGCGTGGATGAACTGACCTCCGGGACGTGTCGGCACGTAGCGCAGAGATGGGCAGTGTCGGCAAGGGCAAGTCCCTCATGGCTTTCTCCTGTAGATCATGCGGTGATGGTCGTGTGAAGGCGTGACGCGGCGGTGAAGCTGGCGTGACGCTGCGATGACAGTCGGCGCGGGTCGTTCCCAGGTCTGATGGCGTATCGCGCTGCTACGATGCTTCGCATGAGCTTTCAGGTCTTCGGATTGCCGGTTTCGCGTGGCGTGGCCATAGGGCGTGCGGTGCTGGTGGCATCCAGCCGAATCGACGTGGCGCACTACTTTGTTGAAGAGAGTCAGGTCGATCAGGAAATCGAACGCTTGCGCGTTGCACGCGACGCGGTAGCCGCCGAGTTGAGCGCCTTGCAGCGTGATCTACCCCCTGACGCGCCGGGTGAGCTGTCCGCGTTGCTCGATGTCCACCTGATGTTGCTGCGCGACGAAACCCTGACGCTGGCAACCAAGCAGTGGATTCAGGAGCGGCACTACAACGCCGAGTGGGCGTTGTCGGCTCAGCTGGAGGTGATCGCCCGCCAGTTCGACGACATGGAAGACGATTACCTGCGCGAGCGAAAGGCCGATCTGGAACAGGTGGTGGAGCGGCTTCTGCGTGCCATGGGCCGGGGGCCGTCATCTACTTATGCGCCGGCGCCCGGTGTCAGCCCGCGCGACTTCGCGGGCGAAGACCCCCTGGTCCTGGTGGCCAACGACATTGCGCCCGCGGACATGCTGCAATTCAAGCGCAGCATCTTCACGGGATTCATCACTGACGTCGGCGGGCGTACGTCCCACACGGCGATCGTCGCGCGAAGCATGGACATTCCTGCCGTCGTAGGCGCCCGCGAGGCGAGTCACATCATTCGCCAGGATGATTGGGTGGTCATCGACGGCGACAACGGGGTCGTTGTGGTCGATCCCTCGCCGCTTTTGCTGGAGGAATATCGGTTTCGTCAGCGGCAGAGCGGATTGGAGCGCGATCGCCTCTCGCGTCTCAGGCACACGCCAGCCGTCACGCTGGACGGCGAACGTGTCGAACTGCAGGCCAACATCGAACTCCCGGCCGACGCGATCGCTGCCATGGAAGCGGGAGCGGTTGGTGTAGGGTTGTTCCGCAGCGAATTCCTGTTCATGAACCGGGAGGGCGAGCTGCCAGGGGAAGATGAGCAGTTCGAGGCTTATCGAGCCGCGGTGGAGGCGATGAAAGGCTTGCCTGTCACGATCAGAACCGTTGACATCGGTGCTGACAAGCCGCTCGATCGACTGAGCGCGACTGAGCTGCGCCATGAACATGCGCTGAATCCAGCGCTGGGGTTGCGCGCGATCCGATGGAGTCTGTCGGAGCCGCGGATGTTCCGGCAGCAACTGCGCGCCATCCTGCGGGCAAGCGCTCTGGGCAAGGTCAGGATATTGATTCCCATGGTGGCGCACCTCAGTGAGGTTCGCTCGACGCTGGAAGCTCTCGCACGGGCGCGGCAGCAGCTGCTGGACGCCGGGCGCCCTTGCGGCGCGATCGAGATAGGTGCAATGGTCGAAGTGCCAGCCGCCGCGATCGCTCTGCCTTCCTTGTTGCGGTATTTCGACTTCGTGTCGATTGGTACCAATGACCTGATTCAGTACACCTTGGCCATCGATCGCGCCGATGAGGCCGTGGCGCATCTGTATGACCCATGGCACCCTGCCGTGCTACAACTCATTGCGCAGAGCATTTCCGCCGCGCGCGCGGCTGGCAAGGCCGTCAGTGTCTGCGGCGAAATGGCCGGCGATCCGGCATTCACGGAATTGCTGTTGGCCATGGGGCTGCGCAGTTTTTCCATGCATCCCTCGCAGATTGCGGCCGTCAAACAGCGTGTTCTCAGAGCGGACACGCGGCGTCTGACGCCACACCTTAAGGCTGTCTTGGAAAGCGAAGACGCGGAAGCGGCTTGCCGTGAACTCTTTGCCAGGCCTTCGCATACCGAAGCTTCTGCTGGGTTCAATTGAGATTTTTTTGCCGGCCCTTGTGCGACCTTGAAAAAGGGTGCTACAGTCGTGGTCTTCGCTGATTGCAGCAAACACCGCAAATGCAGTGCCAGCAGCAAGCAGAAAAGAAATAGAGCAGGTAGTTGACGAGTTGGAAGAAAACAAGTCACAATCACAGGCTCTGCTAAACGAAGTTGAAGTCGCAAAAAACGAAGTCAGCAACGAAAAGCAAATAGCCAAGAGATTGACAAGGTTATTCAAAACATGTCAAAATCACAGGCTCTGCTGAGATAAGAAATTCAGCGAAAGCAGACGAAAGTTTGCTAGCTCTTTAAAAACTAACAGCCGATAAGTGTGGGCGTTTGAAGGCGAGTGCCAAGAGTCGCAAGACTCAAGGTCTCATGGACCTTAAACGCTCATAGAAGTGAAGTTCACTTCAATTCTTTGAGTAATTTATCAAGATCGAACTGAAGAGTTTGATCCTGGCTCAGATTGAACGCTGGCGGCATGCCTTACACATGCAAGTCGAACGGCAGCACGGGAGCAATC